>Ga0194048_10000685_pt1 | contig 16535 bp, 38 predicted proteins | sample JunL225m_MetaG_FD_161685 | JGI IMG/M metagenome (GOLD analysis project Ga0194048, IMG submission 161685) | Anoxic zone freshwater microbial communities from boreal shield lake in IISD Experimental Lakes Area, Ontario, Canada - Jun2016-L222-5m | ecosystem: Environmental > Aquatic > Freshwater >...
GTCCCTAACAACAAAAATTCACAATAACAAATTAAGTTTTCAACATTATGTGTTAATAAACTATTTGCATTTTTTTTGCAAATTATTTGTTTAATCAAAATATCCTTTTTAGTATTGCATCGCACAATAAGAAAAAAACAAATGAGCTACATTCCTAGATTAACACATTGCTACGAACTATGGAAAGATATTCGTACCAAGTTTGAAGAATTAAATATAGATTCAGATCTATACGAAGATTGGCTGGATGAAACTATGAACATCCATATTAATCAAACCAAAGAAAATGTAAGGTGGGACATTGATAACTGTCTCGAAGTAATTTCTATGTATGATCGAAAAAGATTAAAGCCATGAACGAACTACTTATCCTTTGGATTCTATTAATCCCCACCACAGCTATTCTAATGGCTTATTATTTCATCATTGAACATGAACCACATAATAACGCTTTACGTGATCCTAGCGATCGCCTATAACCTAAATAACTATGTCAAACGGAAGAAGTCCATTAAACGAAGCGATCCACCTATACAATAAGTTCAATACTATGTATCTGTTAAACACACCGGCACAAATTAGAATGGCGCGCCAAATCGCTTGCCATAGTGCGCAGGTCCATATCGACATAATGAGAAACCCTAAAATGTCAACGGACGAACTAACATTTTGGGCCCTGGTATACAATGAACTTGAAACAATAAAAAAATCAATATGAACTACGATAATTCAGCATTCCCTAGAACGGGCGGTATATCACACCCAGGACTAACCAAGCGCGAATATTTTGCAGCGATGGCTTTGCAGGGTTTATTAGCAGATCCTACTACCATCATAAGCAAGACTGTTGCCGAAGATGCGGTAAAATTAGCTGATCACCTAATTCAATCTTTAAGCAATGAGCAACAATAAACAAACATCGATCGACTGGTTCATGTATCAACTCGTACTTCATAGAATAATCATTATCAACGCTACATCATACGGGGACAAAGTAAAATACAAACATGAAATACTTTTGGAACAAGCCCGCGAAATGTACCAGGACGAAATAGAAGCCGCTATCATAAAACAATGCGCGGAGGAATCCACCAGCGCAGCTCATAATCAAGAACTACATCGACAACAAATTATCGAAGCTTACATAGCCGCAAAAATGGAAAGAAATTTAGTAAAAAAGCATTTTGCTTATTTTCTTAAATTAGAAAGGGTTACTCAAAAAGCCCAAGAATACTACAACGAAACTTACAACAACACAAAATAACAATGGAAACAGAAACACCACAACGAACCAACTGGCGCTTCCGGGTGCCGGTCAAAGTATGGGCCAAGCTAGAAGCTGCGGACCTATCAATCTTTGAATCAAAATTTAAACGCCTAGCGACGTCGCTAGAGGATGACGAACAGCCAAGCCACGTGTACGTACAATTCAGCACGCAAAACTGCGGCAAAACTATCGCCATCCAACGCCTTGCAGCTTGCTTAATCGAAACGCTATCATGACACCAAAAGGAAGCACCGAATTTTCGGCGATCATGGAACAAATCCAGGAACTAGCCAATGCGGCCCTGGTGAACAATACCGCCACGCGCTACGAATCAAAGGAAAACGAATCTTTGCAAATCATCGCAAAGGAAATTCATTTGTGTATCATGCGCCACACTTACCGCATGGACAACTTACGCCACACTTACGACGAACAAAATTTTAACAAGATATTTTAATCATGGAAGATCAAGGACTAAACCCAATGGAATTAAAAACCGGTAGCGCTTACCTGGAATATATTCTAAACAGTGAAAAGGAATTGCTATGGATGCACTTCGACGAAGCGCAGCGCATCGAATCAGCCGGCAAGGACGAAGCTTTCGAGGAAGGTTTCCAATCCGGATTCAAAACTGCATTAAGTATGATCAAAGACCAATGCGATGTAATCCAATTAAATTTCGATCAAGACAATGAATGATTTTGAAGGTGCCTGGAACGAATTCCGTAAAATGACGGAATACACATACATCGACCTTTGCGATGCGATCTTTAAAAAGAAAACCGATCAAATCAAAGATGCACACACGCAGCAAATGATGATGAGTAAACTAATGTACACGCTAGACGATTTAGAACGTAAATACCAAATCAAACGCGATACAATTATCACCCCTTAAAAACAATTAAAAACAATATAATGACAACAAAAAACACAAACACCGAAATCGCCGTCGTTAATGTAAACGACGCTGCACAATCAATCGCCTTGCAATCGCAACACGATTTGGACCTCGCACAGTTCTTGGAAGAATCCACCCAACTAGAAACGCTCGAAGAAAAGATCGTACTGACAGCCAGCGGAATCAGCTTGGAAAAAGTAGGCGAATCTTTCAACGGCATTTTTTGGGGTTTCTCGACAATGACTGTAAAAGATGCAATCACCGGCGATCTAAAAGAAATTGCAGCCGTTCAATTTATGATCGACAAGCAAATCCGTATTAATGGCGGCGCCGCCCTGGTAACTGAATTTAAACAGATCGGAATTTCGCGCGGTGCAAAAGTTCGCGTAACGTACCGCGAAAAAGTCGGCAACCTTAAAATTTATTCTGTAAGTTTGTTAGGTTGATTTTAAACGAGGTTTAACAAAATGGGCCGGTCCTTAGTGGTCGGCCTTTTTTATCTACTATGGCGAATAAATACAGATACCCCAAAGGACACCCAAAGGCCGGACAATTTCAGCCAGCTAAGGAAGGCGCCAAGCAATTTGTGCGCGATAACTTCGACAAGATCGCAGCTGGCAAGGTATCAATTAAAAACCTATCGCCAACAGAAAAAAAGATTTACGCAGGTTTAAAAGGTTCCGACTTCGGCAACCGGTACACCTACGGCAAGCAGAAATTTTATGATCCCACCGGTGAAATAAAAAAGATCATCGAACCGATCACAAAAGGAAATAGGAACCTAACAAATTTTTACAACAAAGAACAAATCACCAAATTTCTATCTATTCCTTTAGAGTTCGCTAACGACGAAAATAGACAAACCTTTTACAAAGGTTATTTTAACGACCTACAGAAGTTCCAAAAAAAGAACGGCGTTTTGTTGGACATCGTTAAAATGGTAGAACGATATTACAAACGCGGTTACAGCTTAAACGTAATCGATCTCGACGGAGAAAGTAACCCAAATGTATTCGGTGTAAACGCCCTAAACGAATTTGAACTAGCTATTCAGTCAATCGTTAAAGAAAGAGCCGCCAAAATACAAGAAACAAGAAACCCATTTATCAGGGTAAAAATAAACTACACGCCAACGGTAAACGTATTCGATAAAACAATCACCATCGACCTGCGCGACGTAAACACAAACATCGAAGATCCCAAAAATACGGACGTAATGGATATGTCCAATTCCTAATTATTTGCACAATGAAACAAGCCAAACACAAATCACTGTTATTCCGAGATGCCGAAACGATCAAAAAGATCGTAGAAATGTATAAAGATATGAAACTAGATTTTTGTATTAAAAATTCTAGCCATTCCACAGTCATTGAAACCGAAACAAACCAAATCCGGTTTGTCACCAGCACGTACAGCAATGCCGTATTTATGGCAGCGCAAAAAATCAAAGCAGACGTAAAAAGTTCCGACCTGGGAAAATCTATCATGGCCGGCACTTATTCGACGGCCAACTATGACAGCGCCAACGGGCAACCCGACGGAAAATGGCAAAGTGTAATAAACATTGATATTACTTCGGCTTACGCAACATGCTTGCTTAATTCAAAGCTGATAAGTAAAGAAACTTATTTATTCCTGCAGAAGATCCCTAAAACGGAACGACTTCCAGCAATGGGTATGCTTGCCAGAAATCAATTAATCATAAACTTTGAAAAAGGTATACCCACAACGAACGAAAGATTCACCGCTGAAACGGCCCAGGTATTTTTTTACATAATTTCAGAGATCAATAAAATGATGCAAAAGGTAATGCAGATGGCCGGTGATTATTTTTTATTTTACTGGGTGGACGGTATCTTCTTAAAACAAGATATTCCTACCGATTTGTTAGAACAGATCGAATCTGTATTTTTGCATAATAACTATGCTGTAAAATACGAATCTGTCAAAGACCTGGAATGGAAGCGAGAGGAGGACAGCGTAATTATTACCATGATAAAAAACGGGGAAGATAAACGCTATGCCTTCAAAGACAGAAACTACTCAAAAAACTTCGACGCGCTCATGCAGCAATTTATCGCGAGAAATCCCTATAAGTTACCCGCAGCTGATTTGGCTAGCATGGAACGATCCGCAAACTTTGCAGAAATTGATACATGGCTACAGATGGAACCAGAAATTTAATGTAAGGAAAGATCAATACTATAAAATCTTCTTTTGTCAGGACTTCCTGGATCACCCCGAAAAATATACTATCCAATGGCGAATAAGCCATGAAAGCAACAAAGAACAATTAAAATTAGAACTATGAAACAAACAAAGTTTTTTAAACCCTATGCTAAGCCGCATAAAACCAATTTAAAGTTCACAGACGGCAAAGCCGGTGTTTATATCATCAAACGGCCCGGAACTACCAAGCCGTTATATGTGGGCATGTCTCAAACCAATTTGTACAAAACAATTACCAGGCACTTTCAAGCATGGCCAGATAACTCACAAGTACGCGTCACCTATTCACAAAGATCTAATGTGGTGATGCGCGTAATTATCACAACGCCAAAACAAGCGGAGCGCTTAGAAAAACATTTGATCCTAAAATACAAACCCACTGACAACCCCGGCAAAGTTGCACAGTATCAACTGGACGCCTTCGATAGGGGTGTAGTGGATGCTTTTATCAATGTCGAAACTAGCTTAGTGCCAGAGGACTTCGAATTTTAATCGTAAACCTTAATTTTTTTAAGGTACTTAATTAATATAACTTCCTGCCCGTCGGGAAATTTTACTAGCTCATGTTTACTATCAATTTCACCTTTGTAATTGGTGCGAAATGCGATGTAACCGGCCTTGTTTGTTTTGGTGTTTAGAACGGTATCACCAGTTTTAAATTTTGCCATATTTCAAACTTAATCTAAAATTCCGGCTTTTTCAAGCCAATCGTAATCCGTTTGGGTGCGGTCATAATCCAAACCGGCGCGCTCGCGCAGCTCATTGTGCTGATCCAACAGATCGGCAAAGGTCTTGCGCAACCTGGTATATTGTTTGTCGCTTTCATGTATATGTACTTTTTGAACTTGCACAGTCGCCGCTAGGCGTTTCAATTCATTGATCAAATCTTGTGGGGCTGTTTCCATTGTCATAACTTTTGCCAAATATATTTCTCTTTTTCCTTATTCCAATTTTTTGCCCATTTGTCGCCTTCAGTGTTTCCGTATTTTACAGCAAAGTTTTTATCGTTGTATACATACATTGCTTTATAAATTACCTCGCCGTCCTGGCTGATCCAAGTCGCTTGCAACATTCTACCATGTACCGGATGAAACGTATAAATACAGCCGCCGCCGTTTGGGTGTACGATCGTAACTTCTTTCGGGGTTTCTTCCAGGTTAATTTCTTCGCCTAAGCTCATCCAGGATCTACGTTCTAATTCGGTAGCGGTTTCACTGTCAACTTCGTAAAAGGCGTTTCTGTTATCCAATTTCTGAACGACGGTCCTTTCGTCCTGCTCAATCCATTTATTTTCTGCAAAGATCACCCCGCACGTTTTTGATATCTGTTTAATTAAACGGACTTCGCGCTCGTGTACGTGATACCAAAAAAATGGAAAGTTTTGCATGACGGGGCGCTGCGCGTCAAAATACATTAATGCGTGATCGTTCCAATCCCAGGCCTTTTCTAAAACCAATTTCATTTTTCTCTTCCGTAAATATTTCCATATGTTCTATGACTATATTCACACGCCCAATGTTGTGGGTGATCATTGAATACATCCATTTTATTTTCCTCTTCGACTCCTTCTGTGTAAGCATTTATAATTTGTTGCTTCTCCATTTCTTTGGCTTTGTAAAGCAATCTAACATAGGAAACTGCGTATTCATCTACACTGATTTCTTCATTTTCTAATTGAACTTTAAGTTGCCAAGATTCATTAGCAAACCACTCCACTGCCGTTTGTTTAATTATTTCAGCCATTTTTTTTATGCCTTAGTTTATAGGCCGCATTATTAAAACGCAAACGGCAAATTTTGCTACAATACTTTTGCTGTTCTGTGATCCGCTGAAACGGTTCACCGCATTTTTTGCAAAAACAAATCTGATTCAATTCTAGGTCAAAATGAATTTCGTCCTGGGTGCTGCGCTGTGGAACCTTCCGGAACCAACTAGCAATTTTTGTGAGTATGTACATTGTGTTTATAGTTTTATTTCGTCGCGTTCCAGGTAAACATCCTTTCCGTACTTTTTACTAAAGTGAGATTTGATGATTTGCCGGATTATTTCTTGCTTACTAATCGAAGTTTGAAACGATTCACGCGAGATCATATCGAACAAAACTTGCGGCATATTGATATGTATCTGATTATAATTTTTACTCATTGCATTACAAATGTACTATTTTAATCCTTTTTTAATACTATCACCTCAAAACGCTATTATCAACAACTTAAACACATGTCTAGTATTCTAAATTTGACCTATGGAAAAAAGCGCAAAATACTTATTACTAGCCGGTGGGGCCTATTTGGCATATCGCGCTTATTCGCTTAATAAACTTTCTAATAAAATAGATTTTGCGCCCTCCGGTGCTAAGATCGACGTAGATAAGAAAAATCGTAAGATCACCCTTACACTTTCTTTAAAGGTAGTAAACCCCACACGCGTAGCTGTAACTGTTACCGACACATACGGAAAGGTAGTGGATGCCGCCGGTAATAAATTGGGTGACTTCAACACTGGTACTTATCAAATCAATCCAGGATCTAATACAGTGAACATCCCGGTAATCATTTCGGGGCTTGGTGCTTTCCTTTCTTTTGCAAAAGCGATCACAACAAAAAAACTTCCAGTCGTAACAATCCAATACACCAACTTAATCGGTGCGCTGCCCGTTTCTGATTCAATCACTTTTGATTTGAGCACAGCAAACAATACCGGTTTATCAACTTGCGACTACCAACGCTTATAATATGAAGCCAGGGCAAAATATATCTATCAAGCAAAACGCCAGTAACGAGCAGCTGCAAAGCTGTTTGGAAAAGGCCTTGCCTGGTGCGGTAGCCCAAACTAAAAACATTGCCCCACAGTTTAAAGGCGCGACGGATTCGGACACATGCCGGAAAATTTTCGACTTTCTCTTAAAAAAGGTAAAGTATGATAAAGACGGATTCACGCAAAAAATAAAATATCCAAGCGCCTTACTTAGGGAAGGACGCGGCGACTGCAAATCTTATTCTTTGTTTACCGCTGCGATCCTCAAAAATTTAAATATCCCTTTTCGCTGGACCTACGCCAGTTATACCCCCGGCGTAAAAACACCAGGCCACGTTTATATCACAACCGATAGCGGATGTATTATTGACTGTGTATGGGGAAAGTTTAACAGTGAAAAACAACCTTATAATAAATTCTATAAATCCATGAACATATCTTACATTTCAGGAATTGACGACGGATGCGCTCCATCCTTAGGCAATAAAAACTGTGGACCTATGGGTGCGGTAAACGGTAAAACTATTTTACTAGCTCCAGGTCGTCAGTTATTCCGCCTTATCGTACAGGGAAACTTGGACGGTTTCGCTACAAAACTCGCTAAGCTAGATCAAGCAAAAGTTGCTAAACTTTGGGTACAAGCCGGCGGAGAAGCTGGAAAACTTTCTGCAGATATTCGCAAAGGTTCTTCAAGGCCCTCTAAAAAATTGGGCTTGTTGGGTATCATCAAAAAGAAGCTAGCCGCTAAAGGTCTTAAGGGACTAGGCGCAACCGATGCGCAGGTAGCTCAATTTGTAACCCCTGCAGCAACTGCAGCCGGTACTGTTATTTCAGGTGGAACACCTGCAGGAACTGCAGCCGGTGCGTCATTGGGCGAAGTGCTAAAGGCATTGATGCCAATCTTGCAACAGTTACTTGCCGCCACAGCTGCCTCTGACATGACCGACAATTTAACGCCTCCAGGTCCTTTGCCTCCAATTACTGATCCCGAACCAGGTAGCGGAGTAACAACTCCCGGAACTCCTGCAGCTGCTTCCGGTGGTGGAACCGCTCCAGGAACTCCTGCAGCTGCCGCCGGTGGTGGAATCGTTCCTGCCGCCGGATCAAACAAAATGATATTATACATCGCAGCCGCCGCCGCCGCTGTTTTGTTATTGCCTAAACTATTAAAATAAAAACCACAAAAAATAAATTATGAAAATGTTCTCTAAAGAATCACTTATCGGAGCCGCCGGTCTAGGACTTGGTAGTGCAGCCGCTGGTGTTGTAAAAAGCAAAGTGCTTGCAACCCAAAAACCTATCATTCAAGATGCAGCCCCGGTATTATTGGGTTTGTTTTTGAGCGGTCAAAAAGGTATCGTAGGATCTATCGGTAAAGGTATGATCGCCAACGGTGTAGGATCAATCATTGCTAAAAACGTACCAGGTCTTGGTGACGTTATGTTAGGCGACGCTTCAACTATGGTATCAACAGACGGAAGTTCTGATACTTTGTTGGGTGACGACAACAGCTACGGCGACTACAGCTACACAGATTCTAGCGCCGACGGAATGGACAGCGGATACGGATATTAAAATTTAACTACAGATAAAAATAGTATAAAAACAAAATTATGAACTCTATTGTAAACGAAAAAAAATTCATCGAAAGCAAATTGGGCTTGCCATATGCTTCTCTTTCTCAATCTTATTTGCGTGCTGAAACTTCTTTGACTACTACGTCAACGATCCCCTTCAACTTGCAATCTGCTAACGTTGCAGCTCCTTTAGTAACTGAAAAGTTATTGAACTTGAACGACGTTTTTGTTATCACTAACGTTTCTGTAGGTGCGCGTTTTATTGGTGGTAACACTACGCCAACAAACCAAAAGCAGTTAAACGCCGAAGTAATCAACTACTACGACAAGAACACTTTTACTGAAACTACTTACGGAGCTAACATCGCTTCTTTGTGGAACAGTAACTTGAGCTGGATCATCAACCGTCGTGAGTACGTTCCTGCATTGAGCATGCGTAACTTCTTATTTGCGCCTATCACTCAAACTGCTACAAACAGTTTCTATAGTACAGGTCCTGCTACAACAAACGCTTGGAACAGTCCTTTTACGTCGTTCTTGCCATTCGAACCTACTGTAATCAGCGGTCGCGATACATTGAACATCAACGTAAACTTGGGAAGCTCTGTACAGTTCACAGCTACTACTTTTACTAACACTGTGTACGCTACTATGGAAGTACGCGGATATTTGGTGACTAACGCCAAATCTTAATTTAAACCTACTAGGTTCTCTTTATGATAGAAGGGCCGGCGCGAGAGTGCTGGCCTTTTTGTTTATCTTTGCCCTGGTGTAAAAAATGTGAGTGTTTTTTATGTTGTGCAAAAAAAAATCGGCCTGGTGTTTCACTGGGCCTTTTTTTATTATATTTGCTATAACTATAATTCACAAACCATGAACAACTTAATTATCAAAAGATCACAGATCGTAGAAGCCGTAATCAACGGCACTCCAGCCACCGGTGTACGCTATTACTTTACAGACGTGCCAAATTTGGCCGCCAATAATCTTCGCCTCTACGGGCTGGAGGGATTCAGCACTACACAGCTTGCAACAACGCCAACCGGTTACACAACCGTTGGAACTACAACCGGAATCGTCGTAACTTTGCGCGATACAAACAAAGTTGAATTTTTGTATCAAATGCCTTTTTACACAACCATCCGCGCGAACAACTACGGCGCATATACGATTTTGGCTGCACGTACAATCAACTTGACGGACTGTTATGTGACTTTGACAAACACAAGCGGAATCAGCGCGAGCAATTCAGTTGCGTTTAACTTTTATTACGACTTAATCTAAGGTCATGCAAGTAAGCCCTTTAGTTGAAAAAATGATGGAAAAGCGGTGGATCCGTCCAACGCAAGGCCGACAGGGCGAGTTCTTGAAATCTGTATATTTGCCGTTCACAGCTACAGGAAATTATTCTGTAGCTACAGGGCGTTCAATTTATTTTCAGCCGGACAGTTCGCTTACCTCTGATAAAGTTATTATCACCGGTATTGAATTGGTGGATTTTACCACAAATAACACAATCGACGGCGCAAGCGGTACACGTACAAATTTGGCGAGTACCGAAGCGACATTGGGTTATTTTGTTTTAAGTAATTCTAAGCGGGAAATTATCGCACAGATTCCTTTGGCTTGTTTAATTCTACGTTTGAATGGTGGACGCCCTACGTTCACTTACTTTGATGATTTTAGCTGGGAAAACTGCAGCATCTATTTTTCCAGTGCTTCTGGAATCACAGCTGCAAACGGCGCCTGGTTTAAAGTATTCTATAACAAAAAATAAATATGACTACCCCGGAATATATACTAGAGTTTATGCGCGATCAAGATATGCGCTATTTTATCGTTTGCAATGGATGGGACCGCGAGGTCGTTAAAATCTTTTCTCCTGGTGATCTAGAGGACCATATCGCAAAATTGAAATCGTTCTTTAATAATACCACCGGGCAGTACAACATTAAACTTTACAAATCCAATGAATTAAATGGACGTCAGCTTCCAAAAGTGGAACCTATGATGTTCGAAGTAATTCTAGACGGAAAACGCAAAGTTGGTGATCCCGAACCCGTCATGCCATCCAGTATGACGGGCATGGGTTCTTTGGGAATGGTAAACCCAATGACAATGCCATTAAACCGGGAAGATCTACTAAGGGAAATTTCAGCCCTAGAGAAGCAGGTCGAACGCCTGACAGTGGAACACCACCACATGAAAGAAAACCAATTAAGGGAAATGGAACTTTTGCGCAAAGAGCATGAAACAAAGCTAAAGGATGCAAAAGATCACAATCAAATGTTCCAGCAAGGCCTGGGCATGCTCATGGAAAAAATGGGAGGATAAGACATGGACCAAAAACAAATCATTTTAGACGCGATCAACCGCCTAGTAAAATCCGATCCGAATTTTGCCGAAAATATCACAAAGCTTGCCGACCTAGCAGATAAAAATAAATTCATTTATTCGCAGGCCGTTAACAAATTAAAATCGTTATAATGTCAGTCATCAAAAAATACAAAAAACCTTTGATCGCTACAGCTGCAGTTGTTGTCGGTTACTTAGTATATAAGACCATCAAGAACCGTCAGCCCTCACAAGGCGCTGCGCTATTGAATGACGAGGCCGCCGCAAAGGCAAAAGGACAAAGCTTGTCATATACCCAGGCGACTTATGTAAACCTTGCCAATGTGATCTTCAATGCTTGGTTCCAAAATTTCAATATATTTAATCCGGTGGACGAGAAACAGATCTTGTCTGTCATGTCTAAAATGAAAAATGATTTAGACATTATCGCATTGACCAGGGCATTCGGCAAACGCCGCGCGCCGGTTCCGTTTGGCAGCTTCTTTGTTTCCGATCTTTCTTTGGGCGAATGGCTGCGCGAGGGCCTATATGACAATGAGATCCAGGCAGTAAACAATGTTTTAAAAGCTAAGGGCATAACAGCCCAATTCTAATATGAACTTAGGCGGACTTCCGGACTTTAACAAAATGCTAGGCGACTCTCAAGCGCCTGGAGATCCCAACGACATCGAGAAACTTAAAAAAGAAGTGCAGTGGATGAAGTGGGCCATCATAATTTTGGCCGCCTATATTTTATTTATACAAAACAAAAACGACTAACAATGAATACAGAAGTAATTTTCGACTATGTGACAATTCCTAAAATGGTGACTAGCGATTGTATCGCCATAGCATTTTTTCGCCCGACATCTGGAACGGTCGCCACATCTATAAACGGTTTGCCGCTAGAAGCCGGACAAACTTTGTACATCGAACAAAATGTCGGCGACATCGATCGCACACAATACCAGGTAACTTTCCCCGGATCGCAGGCCGGTATCCTTCACGTTATGCGCACAGTTAATAAACCTTAACATGGACAAAGGAACAAAAAACGCTTTACTGTATACAGCCGGAGTTGCTGCAGTTTACTTAGGTTATAAACATTATAAAAAAATGCAGGGCCTTGTGCAAGTGCCGGTGACAACGCCAGCGAGCGCAGCGACAAAGCCAATGCCTAGCAGCCCTACCTTTGGTGGAGCCAGTGCGGCCTATATGGCAAACGTCAGAATGCTGCAAAGTTTACTAGGTGTAAAGGCCGACGGAATCATCGGACCTTTGACAATCAAAGCCGGGCAAGCTGCAGGAATCAATTATCAGATCACCGCTGCAAACCTTGATAAGGCCATCGCTCAGGCGCAGACCTACAAAACAAAACCTACAGTTATTTTTCCCTGGTGGACTAAAAAAGCATAATGGACGTAAACAGCGCACAGTTTCAGCAATTCGTTAAGCACATTTTAAGCTTTGAAGGTGGACTATCAAAAGATCCACGCGATACCGCTGTGCGCTATGCTCCTTTCCCTGGTGCCTATCATACAAACAAAGGCGTAACATATGCGGCGTTCACTGCGCTAGGTCCTAAGATCGGAATATCACCGGTAAACTATGAGAAGTTCATAAAACTTACCGATGCCGAAATCGGGAAGTTTATATATGAATTTTACAAATCTGTAAACGGTCCACAGCTTCCAGGTAGTGTCGGGCTATCAGTTGCGGAAGCAGCATGGGGAAGCGGTCCGGTGCCAGCGATCAAGGAACTACAGCAGGCACTTATCAATTTAAAGAAGTTACCGCCGGGATCAGCAGACGGTAAATTCGGCCCCGTTACACTTAAGGCCGTACAAGCTACAAGTGAAAAAGCCCTATATGACGAGTTCTGGAAAGTGCGCCGGGCTTTTATCAATTCATTGACTGCGCAGAAATCCTACGCGATCTATGAAAAAGGATGGAACCGACGCATAGATTCCTTTTTAACTACAATTAAACCGGTCGCCGTTACCGGCCTATTACTATTAACCGGCCTTGCTTACTTAGTGTATGCCGAGGCCGCCCCAACAACACCAAAACAATATAAACCTAAATACAATGGCTAAAATAAATATACAAGCTGGACCAAGTACGGGCGGCGGTGGTGGTGGTAACTTGCAGTTACTATCAGCTGCTGCAATGAGCGCAACGCTAACAGCGGTAACAGATACGGCAAACACACAAAGCCCGTTGAAACTGTCAACCACTGGTGTACAAAGCACGTCTAAAATACAGATCACCACATCCGACACAAATTATATTGACGCCGAGGATAATAGCGGTAATAATCGTTTTACTGTGGGTAGGGGTGTTGGTAGTCAGTTGGTGACTGTTGATTTTGCGTCGGTGCCGACATCGTTAACAACGCCTGTGGGTTCAATTAGAACTGCAACTGATGGTGTAAATCTTGCCAACGTACAGACATTTTTAGAAAATGGTGCAATCGGATTTGGAACAGATACACCGGACGCAAACGCATCAATCGATATTACGTCAACGACTAAGGGATTTTTGCCGCCTAGAATGACAAACGCGCAGCGCGCAGCGATCACAGCTACAAAAGGTTTGATAGTCGTAAATACTACCAATAACGGCGTAGCATATAACGACGGCACAAATTGGGGTTATTTAAGTGCAGCTTCTCAGATTGTATCCGGTGCTGGTGGAACGGTAAATATACCTTTCCCTAGTGGTAACGTAGTAAATATCACTTTGACAGCCAATACTACATTTACCTATTCAGGTCATGTAGTAGGTACATATATCTTAAAACTTACCCAAGGCGGTACCGGTAGTTATACCGTTACATGGCCTGGTACCTTACTATGGTCAGGTGGTACAGCGCCGACGCTTACTACTACTGTAGGCAAAACGGATATTATCACTATTTTTCACGACGGTACTAATTTCTATGGTACGTATAGTTTAAACTACTAATATGCTATTTCCGTTTAGTTTTTTGCAAGCCCAGGGACCTACCTACGATGTAGACGCGGCCGCCTTTTTTGCTCGAGTAACTGCCGCCGGTGGATCGCTTACGCTTACAGAAAAATCAGCCGTTAATACTTTGGTGATCCAAATGAAAGCAGACGGAACATGGACACCCATGAAAGCCATTTATCCAATGGTAGGCGCTAGCGCAGCCGCTTGCGCTCAGAATTTAAAGAGTGCAAGTTTTACGGGTACTTTTAGTTCGGGGTGGACTTTTGCGAGTACGGGAGTTACTCCAAATGGAACGAGTGCGTATATGGATACAAATTTTAATCCTGTTACTCAATCTTTACCTACAGATAGCACACATTTTAGTGTATATTCAAGAACAAATATCAGTTCTCTTGCTGTCATGATAGGTAACGGAGTTGGAGGTGGTAATAACCAATCAAATTTTTTTGTATTAAGCCCTCCATATCTCAGAATAAATTCTATCTCTACACCAACTACATTGCCTACAATGAGTTTTGAAGGACTTATTTTGGGCGTAAGGACATCAAGTTTAAATACTGTGTTATATAAAAATACAACGGCTTACACTGAAACGAATGTATCGTCCGCACCTTCAAATCTTAAGTATTTTTTGGGTGCGACAAATAATGGCGGTATTGCTGATTATTGTGATAGTAACCAATACGCTTTTTCAACCATTGGCGAAGGATTAAATATTACACAAGCATCTAACTTTTACACCGCAGTTCAAGCGTTTCAAACAACTTTAAGCCGTCAAGTATGATAGGGTATATTTTAACACAATCGGAATACAACCAAGTGCAAGGTCAATTCTATACACCGGAACAGTTTTTTAATTGTGTAGCGGATATAAACGGCGTTTGGTATTTATTTCTTTCTACGCAGGACAAAGAAGATATTTTAAACACCAGCTGGAATTGGATTTTAACCTTACCGGAGGGTGAATATATAGCGCCACCGGCCCCACCGTTTCCACCTGTAGTATAAACCTATTATATTTGTAAGCGATGCAGAACAACAACGGCGCTATTTTCGTTTCAACTACTTACCTAGCTGCAATATCGTGGGCCGAGCAAATGCAGCCTATATTTGCAATCGGTGCAAGTATTGGCGCGATGGGCCTTGCTGCATTTGGAATGATTAATTATTGGAAAAAATGGAAACAAGAAGAAAAAAACCGCTTAGATTCGGAGTAAACGAATACCGCCTACCAACCCCGACGAAATTTCGTCGCCTGGGTGATGGCCTATTATTAGCTTCCACAATTATTGGAACTACCAACATAGACAGCCCGCTTCTTGCTACTGTCGTGATCGTTTGTGGAACCGTTGGAAAATTCCTTACAAACTTTTTTAGCCAGTAATGTTTGCAGCAGACGATTTAGACCTGGATTCTGATTCGTTGAAAGATCAGCAAATCGCACAACTTCGCAAAGAAGTTGCGCGCGCGCGCGCTTTATTGAATGTACCGCAGTCATTGCAAAAGTCGATTGGATTGGCGGCGATCGGTTCAGCGATGGGCCTGGGGTCGATAGGCACTGCAATAGGTGGGCTTGTAGGTTTTAAGATGGGGCAAGCTCAGGAGCTAACGCCACAGCGTAAACTTGAGCTGCAGAATATACTACAAAGAAAATCCGCACAGCTTAAAGCCCTGGAGCGGTCCGACGAAATAGAAAATAGACAGATCACCGGTATAATGAACGCCAGCGATTTGTTGGAGTATAAATACGACTGTTATACGTTTACCGGTAAGTACGGCGAATTTTTTGGCAACCCTAGTAAGAATTTTCATTTGATGGTATTCGGCCGTCCTAAGAACGGCAAATCGATTTTTACTGTGCAGTTCGCTAAATACCTTGCAACACTTGGGAAAGTTCTTTATATAGCCAGTGAGGAAGGATTCAGCGCAACGCTGCAGCAAAAGATAAGGGAATTCGGAATGGCGAACCCTAATTTGGATTTCGGTAACTTTAGGGACTTTGAACAGATCCGGGAAACCCTGATGAATAATCACTATAATTTTGTGGTGATCGATTCAATTAACTTTATCAACCTGGAACCGGAGGACGTCGAGGTCATGAAGGCCGAAAATCCAAAAACTGCATTTATCACAATCCAGCAGGCAACAAAAGGCGGACAGTTTAGAGGATCACAACAGTTCGCGCATAACTGCGATATGATCGTAGAAATTATAGATGGGGTTGCTTATCATCAAGGAAGATTTGCAGCGCCTTCAGAAATGGCCGTTTTTACGACGCCCTTTGATTCAAAGAGTAAAAAGGTAGGTGAGGGTAGCAAGAAGAAAGAAAGTGCCGCAAATGCGACGCAAATCGATTTGTTTAGTTCTGGAAACGAAAGTGATCAATATTCAGATCTAGGATATTAATTTAAGTTTAGTTAGTTTTATTTCCGATTAGGCCCTAGCGATAGGGCTTTTTTGTTTTTTAACTCAATGTGGATTAAATGTTGAAAAC
>Ga0194048_10000687_pt1 | contig 16481 bp, 28 predicted proteins | sample JunL225m_MetaG_FD_161685 | JGI IMG/M metagenome (GOLD analysis project Ga0194048, IMG submission 161685) | Anoxic zone freshwater microbial communities from boreal shield lake in IISD Experimental Lakes Area, Ontario, Canada - Jun2016-L222-5m | ecosystem: Environmental > Aquatic > Freshwater >...
CTGGATCACACCGTCGTATGAAAAGAGTCAGAAGCAAATGGATGACTTGATGCAGTGGGCGGAGTCCGCTGGCTGCATCTGTGCGGAAACCGGCGAACGGTTCCAGCACCCCCGCAATCAACAGTCAGCCCCCGTGGCAGCTAAAGTCACTCGTAAGATCCGAACACGTTCAGAAGCAGGAGATCCAGTATGAGAATTGAAATCAAAACCACCGCCGCTGCTTGGCATCGGTTGGCACACGCGATCGTCCTCACCGAGCTGGGCCACGTGGCTGCAGCTCAGCAACACCTGCAAGAAGGAACCAACAGATGATCACTGCAGCACAAGGACAACTTGAATTGTTTAACGAAACCACACCAGACTATGGAACTGTGGATGCTCCAAAGGTAACTTACTGTACGGTGAAGTTCACTGTCGGCTGGTTGCCTGGAGCCCTGGGCTTTACCGAACAGGCCAAGATGGCACTGGCGGATACGCTCGGGGTCGATAAGAAAATTATCCGGGGATCTTATGCGATTCTCGGAGCTGGTCGTGATCCATTGATTCAGGAAGGAGCAGCTCTCAAGCGACTGCTTCTTTCGGTACGCGATGCGTTCACAATCCCTGAGTACACACTGCTGTCTTCTGCCGCCGACGATAACAACCTGAAACCAGACAAGGTCAAAGGTAGTTATCTGATCGAGGCCTGTAAGGTGGAGGAGTTCTTGACGCGGTTTAACCAGATCCGCGAACAGTATCTACAGTGGGGTAAACGTGTAGCGGATCCGGAGAACTATTTCCGAATCCGTGAAGCCGATCGGCTTGGGCTGGCTCAGGACTGGCATGTGGTCGCCAGTAAGTATCCAACCGCAGAAGCGTTGGCAGACAGCGTTACCTGTGACATCCCACGTATCGAGCCTTTTGATGCCAGCTTTACGCTGTCGGATGTGGCTCCGGCTACAGCCAAAATGCTGCGAGAACAAGCTGAGGCTCGGTTGGCTGCTTCTATTGGTGGTGCTACAGATGAGCTTGTCCTCGAGTTCAAATCCATGGTGGAAGCCGTGGCCAGGAATTGCGGCAAGCGTATTCGACTGATGCCACCAGAAGATCACGCCCGTGCTGATTTGCGGAATGCCGAGGTTCAACAAATCCAGGTGCCTTCTGCCAACGAAGACATCCCCGTCGACAAGTTCTTGATCACCGTGCAGCGTTATCGCACTGCCGCTAACGACAAGCTGGTGCAGCACGGAAAGTCAGAAGATATCCTACTGCTAAAATCAGAGTACATGGAACTGCGACCGTATGAGACTGACGAGTATCGTTCGCTCATGCAAAGCTCGTTCGAGAATCTGATGTGGCTGGCAGAGAAGATCAACTCTGTGAAGTCCATGCTGGGCAGTAGCGAAACCGCGGACAGCCTGACAAATCTGGCTACGCAGGTTTCCAATACTCTAAGTAATCTTGGCGGCTCTGCCTCTGAGATTACAAAACAATTGCGGAATTCAAATTATGCTCGAACTATGGCTCGGGCGTCGTTTGATGATCTTCTGCACAAGATCACAACGCAGGAAATGGAAGTCCGACTGAAGTCTAAAACGCCACGGCGAAAGGTGCGTTTCGCTGGAGCTGTGAGCGAAGAACAAGCGTAATACGGAGTTTACTATGCCAACCATCTTCATTGACGAAGATGGTTCGACTGAGGGCATCGCCAGTTCGTTGACTCAACTTCTAAGGATGAGTAAACGACGGCGAGCCAGTCACATCGAACCAGTCAACCCAATCTTACGTTGGGTATTTCACTTCATCCGCCGTCGTGTGTCGGATGAATCTCGCCTTGCTTGCTGGACCCGCAATTGGCGGTGTCAGTGGCAAGCTCGTATCGTGGGTGGTCCTGTGTTAGGGCCATTCCATCGGCGGCATAACGCAATTGCCGCTGAAGTTTTCTGGATCAATACCTGGCTCGAACAGGAAAGAAAGAATCAAAATGGCTAAGTCCCTCACAATTGTAGAAGCTCTCGGTCTCATCAAGTTGGCCGAAAAAGAGCTGAAGAAACTCGAAGAAGAAGGTGCCAATTTACCACCAGGTAACCACACCTTTAATTTCACAGTCACCGCAGACGGCGGATTGAGCCGCGGAGAAGATACCAAGGCTGCTCCTCCTTTTAGTTTGAACAAATTCTTGAAGCCGATGTTGCTGCGATATATCAGCAAACTCAGCAAAAAGGAACAAACCGAATGGATGCAAAATCTAATGTCTGATAAAGGGGCATTGGGTGCGGTTATTGAACTAGGAGCCGACAAAGTGTTACGCTCCGTCAGCCCTGAATTGATTGCTCTTTGGGATAGGGCTGAAGCAGATGCGAAGAAGAAGTTTCAACAAGTCACACCTAAGACGGACAAAACTGGACCTACGCACTCTACTGGTGGTTTGATAAAACAAGCGGCTACACCTGTAGTTTCTGCCAAAAAGAAACCAGGACTAAAGTAATCCCATGTTACTAGCCGATGTGGCTCGCTGCACCGGAACGGATTGTCCGTTCCGGGAGCACTGTCAACGCTTCACCTGTCCGCCTGTACCAAACCATCCACGCCAAGTGATGATGGCTCCACCAGAGGGCGTTTCCTCTGGTGGAAAATGCGACTACTTTTTCAGTGGAACTAACTATGGTACGTCCTGTTACATGCCCAGAAGAGATACTGAGCCGTCTGACCCGGCGATACAAGCAAACAAGGATGATGCAGCTGGCTGTTTATGACAGCATGCAAGAATCCAGGGAGGATCCGGCTAGCTACCGGGTGCTTTCTCGAGATGAATACAGTATTTTACAACGCTGTACTGGGTACGATCCTACGCGATACGAGGTTGTTGCCTCGTCAGGCGTACAGTAAGGCAAGAGAGAAACTGATTATGGATAATTCAGCAAGTCTTGAATTCCGGATTTTACAGCTGGAAAAAGCTGCACAAGCCGCCTCTGGTGGCTTGTGGGTTTACGATAAACGCTGGGGTTGTATCTCGCAAAACTCCACAAACGGTAAGCTAATTGCCGACGTGTTTGAAGGCGAGTTTGAACATGAAAAAAATGATGCCAATGGCAAGTACATTGCTGAGGCTCGCCCTGCTGTGATCTTAAATCTGATACAGCAGTTACGACAGGTACTGAAACAACTAAAAGAAACCGGAGTACAACCAGTGGAGGTTGTGCTTCCGGTGGAAGAAGTCATAGAAGACGATTTGACGTCAGAAGAGGAATAACATGGCTGTCTATCTTCACCTGTTTCACGGGCGTGATTCTATAAACGAGCATCTAAGTGACTGGGGGCAAGACGGACCTGCATTGGGTCCGTTGCCATACGTGCACGTTACGTATCACTCTGAAATCAAAATTGGAGACGATTACGAACCGCTAAGGATCATCAGAGATCTGGTGCTTTACAAAGGCAAGTACTACGGTGATTGGTCTGTCTTTGACGAAAACACTTTGTGTACAGACGGCTTCTTCACGCCAGAAAAGCCAGAGCCTCGCGACACTGGCTACGTTGTGAAGTACATGACAAAAGAAGGCATTCAAATCACAATTCGGGATCAAACCGTTGTGGATATGATTTCATGCCTAAAGAAGTTAATCCACGAAAACACTGGTGACTATATCGCCTCGGATAAAACCATCCAAGAGGCTCAAGCCATCATCGAAAAAACCAGACCTCTACCACAAACGTCACAGGAGCTTTTGTGAGTCAGCAACTAACCAAAGAGCAATTGGGCTGGCTGTGTTTGGCTGTCAGTCAGCTTCAGTCCAATTTAGACGACACGCTCGCAACATTTGACGAATGTAATATGGAGGAATACTATCCTTCCTGCGACAAGCAAACCGTAGCACTCCCGACTGAAGACCAGGTGACAAAGCTACACGCCCAACTAGTAAACCTGTTCGTAACGGCTTCGCCTTTGGAGCTACCTAATGAGTGAAGCCAAGCAAATCTTACCGATGCGATCGCCTTCAACTGACGTGAAATTTCATGTCACGCAATCAGAAAATATCATCATGATTGAGGCGGAAGGTTACGGTAACTGTTACTCAGAAGGTCCGGCTGGAGACGGATCGCAGACTATCTTGCTGCTGGAGTACTACGAAGGCAAGTTACAAGCACTTGCCTGGACTGATATCAACGAGCAAGATCCAACCCATATTCTCAATTTTGAAGATGCAAAGGAGGATAAGCGTCGTGACTGATAATCCAGCAGTTCAAAGGAAAGAACTAGAACCTTCGTTCGCTCAAAAACTTACTGAGCTTGCTCAGGAGACCTATCAATCTGATGATTGTGCCGTAGACCCGGTCAAATACGAATCAGATATTTCAATTGCAGACGGCGGAATCTGGGTTTCGGCCTGGGTCTGGGTATCTCGAGATCTTCTTACAGAGGAGAAACAACCGTGAGTACGGCTAACACACTAGAGATCGACGTAGAAATTAAGCGAATCACAGAAAAGGCATACCTTGCTGTGATTCAACGTCCCGGCGATAAACCACTAGAGACCTGGCTACCTAAGAGCCAGGTTAAAGCAACAGATTGCCTTGCTGAAGGCGATGAAGGCACGATGACTATCACTTACTGGATTGCCAAGGAAAAAGGCCTAGTTGAAGAGGATGACGAATGACTGAATTTGACGCAAAGCTCGCAGAGATTTGCAAACGTGCTGAACGTGCTTCCCCGCTTTACACGCTAAGTCGGGATGTCTGCAATCAGGATCCGTTGAAAGACGGAGCAATACGTGCGGAGATGGTACCTTACCTGCAAGAAGTCAGTGATCCGGTATTCATGCTGCAGTTCATAAAGTTCCATTACGAAACAATTCGCAAGCTGGAGCGAACGGATTCCGTTTTGCAAAAGCTCTTAGATGTAACGACGGAGTATAAAAGAGATGCCGCTACGTCCAGGTAACACCAAACTTGGACCACTGGTGCACCAGTGGTCCATTCCATCCGGATTACAGCATATTTGCGTCGGGGCCACGGCACTTTGCCTGGCCCTTTGTTATGCCATGCGGCAACACTACTGCCGCAGCACTGTCAAAAACGCCATGGAGGTCAACTACGACCTTTCACTCCGCTTAGACTTTGCAATACCGATGGGCAAGTGGATTCGCTCTGTATTTGCCCGTGTAGTCCGTGTACACGCCAGCGGAGAATTCTATGACGTAGACTATGTCCAAAAGTGGATTGAGATTTCAACACGAAATCCCAATGTTATGTTCTATGCCTACACCCGGAGCTGGCGTAGCAAGGCTCTTCTGCCCGCTCTCAAAGAGCTGGCCCGTCAACCCAACTTCCTGCTCTGGTTCAGCTGTGACAAGGAGTCCGGTGCTCCGCCGGTGTATAAACACGTCCGTCGGGCTTACCTGATGGTGGACGATACCGATCTACCCAGTTACCGGGTCGACCTGATCTTTCGCCACCGGACCTCCACGGTACGCAAGTGGGTCAAGAATACGCTGGTATGTCCCGCAGAGAACGGAGTGACTTCTGTGACCTGTAGTAAATGCCAGCTCTGTTTCAAATACAAGCCTATTCCACAAAGGAAACAAAATGTCCAATATCCCGAGCTCAGTCGAGCATGACCGCAAGATAATTTGCCAGTGCCGTACGTGTCATCAGTACCACGTAATCTTAGTAGCAGAAAACGATTTTACGGCTTGGAAAGGAGGTAAGTATGTTCAAGATGCTTTCCCTTATCTTTCAAAAGAAGATCGTGAATTGCTGATTTCCAAGACCTGCAACAGGTGTTGGTATGAAATGTTTGGTGACTGTAACGAACAAGAGGAATCAGATGAAGAGCTGGAAGAGTATGTCGCAGTCAGCTGGACCCGTAACGATGTAATGGGTTTTGCCGAGTGGAATCCTACTTGGTCTCCAGAAGTGGCTGACCGGTTTTTGAAGCAACACGCCAAGGTGCTTCAAGCTCGACTTATTTATCACGGTAATCTTGTGCTGCTGGATTTGCTCAGCACTTGGGAAGACTTTGAAGATAAACCAAATAAGTAAAACAAAAAGCCACCTAGCATGACTTAGGTGGCTTTCTGCTAGCTTGACCGAACCAATGAGCTGACAATATACCTTAACGATAAGCGGCTGACAAGGCCTCTAAAGTTTTATTGTCAATTGGTTCAAACTCGGCAGCCTTACTCATCTGCGGACGTTGACCTGCTTCGCCCAGCAGATGCTCCAACAGTTCCGCATCTGGTCGAGGTAGTGTGTGAGCTACCTCGGCAATTTTCTCTGGGTCAACTTCTAGTCCAGTACAGACTTCGTTTGCGAAGTCGTTACCAAACAGACTAGCGACATCTTCACGAGCGAGCTTGGCAAGCTGAGCTTTCTCGTAGATGTTACCTGTCGTGAATGCACAGAGCTTGCCGTGATCAGCGGCAGCTTTGGTGTAACTCACTTTAAAGATCACGTCTTCTGGTCGTGGCAAGATATCAGTGTACTTACCCTTGAGTCCAATTGAGTGATCAATCAGGTCAACTGTTGCGGCTAGCTTAATCAACTCGTTTGGTTGCAAAGCAACGCGAGGCGTAGTTTTGATTGCACTGGCTAGCTTTAGAATTGCTTCGCGATGTTCTGATTTGTGAGCTAAAGCTGCTCGGCGTTCCAACATCGTGTACAATTCAGGAGGATCGGGTATCCCGCGTCCTGCTTGCTTCTCGATGAAATCGGTCAGGTTTTCGCCAAGCCCGGCTCCATATCTGGCAGCCTTTTCAAGGATCTTTGTACCGATAACATTACGATCTGCAAATGGAATTCGATCTTGGTTGTCGCGTAACCACTCGGCAGCGGTTTTGACTTCCAGAGCATTTGTCATCGGATAGTAGCGTTCTTTTTGTCCGTCTTTGGCTTGCCATACATAAGCATAGCTGCTGTCTGGCAACTGATCGGCTCCGCGAAGTGTTTCGGCTCTTTTAACAAGGGCGTCATATGCGGGTCGAATGCCAAAGTAATTGGCAAACTTTTCAAAGCGTTCACAAATCCGCTCACGCTGTTTAGGATGGTATTCCGCAGACTTCTCGTGGAAGTAGGCGGCAGACAACCAAGTAGCAGCCGCAGAGTGGCATGCGTATTTCTTTTGTGTGGGATCCGCGTATGCTGTAACTGCGATACGGTCAGGATCCATAGTGGCATCAAGATCAGCAGCACGGACAAAGTTTGGAAAATCGTACCTTTGAGCTAACTTGGTAAGCTCTGTGCGATTCTTGTCAGCCGCGGGATCAATTACAACGGAAGGTGAAGGCATTGTGAGTCTCCTAGACATCCATGCAGGGTTAACATTTTCGGCCATAGCTCCTTACCTCGGACTCGAACCGACGGCAAAGCATACGGTGGCAGCGAAGTGTCCATACTGCGGGGCACACGCGTGGGCCATTCATCAGGATAGCAGAAATCTGGAAGAGTGGCACTATTGTTCCCAGTGTAAGGCAACTGGTAGCGTTCTGGCAATGGCAGCCGAACGGCTTGAAATGCCTCAACACGAAGCAATGCAGTATCTTGCAGAACGCTTAAATCAGACGTTAGAAGACGCTGACTTAGAAATCTATGCCAGATCAAAGAGATACGACTCTCGGTATGTGGAACTGTGGCAATTAGCTCATCAAGGTATGCTGCGTCCAACAACAGAACAGCTTCAGCTTATGCAACATTTTGGGTGGCAATGTACACACCAAATGAGCCCCGAGCGAAAAATGATCGGACCCTCTCAATTATACGGTTTTGTGCCCAGTCGCGTTGCACAGGAATATACTTATCACATACTAAAAACAAGCGAGAAGCAACTGCTTGTAGTCCCGTTCTTCAAGTCTCCAACACAAATCGGCTCGTTTATCTTTACCAGCAAGACTCAAGAACTGTTCATCAGCCCGCCTCGTGACGGGATCAATAAGTTTCACGGAGGTGATCTAGGTTTTGCTGGTTTGCCATTTCTGTGGAAAAGTCAATCAAACACGGTTGTTGTAACATCCATGTTGAGCAACATGATTCAAATGCAGATGCACAACTTTTCTTCTAGCGATTTACCGTTACCTATGCTCGCCTGGCGACAACCGTTGACCCCTGGGCCGCAAAAGCAGTGGTCGATTCTTGCAGGTCGTCAGATAGTTTTGTGGGAGCGTGGGCCAACTGCTGCACTGCTGCACCAAGCTATGATGACAAACGCCTCACTTTCGTTTGCAGGTCCAAGCACTTCACGGCAGCAGCCACAAGAAATCAGTGGGCCTCGTTGGCGTGCCTGGGTTCACCACGAACCCGGTATTGATATCTGGAGACGTGTTGTACGCTGTGCCAGGCCTTACGAGCAAGCATTACAGAATTGGGCTCGCTCGGCTGATCAACTCGATAAGATCAAACTACTCCAGGACGCTGAGCAATACACTACCGCAGTGTCTGATCTAGTTCGAGCAGTTGTAAATCCTGGAGTAAGCACAGACATAGGTCGCCGTGTTAACGTCGCAACTAAAGGACAAGGCAGTACCAGCGGTAGCCACGGACATACAGTGCTGATTGAACGTAATGACAAATGGTACAACTTAGCTGGAAACGTGCGATTTCCAGGAATTGTTAGGGTCACCCACTTGGTGGTACGTTCAAACAAAACCAAAGAATACGTCGGCTATCTGCAAGCAGCAGGTCAGCGAATACCTTTTCACGTGCCCACTACAAAAGCCAGCATGAGTTGGTTGCGAGATTTTGGATTATCGCACGGCGTGTTCATGCAGACTGATCCGTTCGTCAACATGTTTCGAAACCACAAGTCCGAAGGATTTGATCCTTTTGACGCAGCCTGTCGTTTTGAACATCCTGAAGTCGTAGCTGGATTAGAACGTATTGGCTGGGACGGCGGCGGATTCCAATTTCGCGGAGCTCGATTAGCTGATGGTGTATTTCAGCAAAATCCAGAATTTAAACTGCCAATTGACGCTCCGGGTCCGCGACAACACTACTGTCGTATTCGTGACGAAGTTAAAGCTGCGTTACAGAAAGAAGGACCAGAGATGGAAGTGACCTGGGCTCTGGCAATTGCATTGTGTGCTCAAGTTACTGCACCTGCGGTGTCGCTACAGCCTTATGGCATTTGGCTACATCGTGTGTCTTATGATGCCTTTTTGCAAACAATCTACAACCGATTTGAAATCCGTAAGGGTCCTTACACAGACTGGATACATCACTGGCCTCGCAGGCTAGAATGCTGGCGAACCGCCAGTACCAAAGATGAGACAGGTTTCTTTGTGATTCGAGCGATCGCAAGTCAAATTGCCCGACTCAGTGATGTGGTCCAGGTTGAGATGTCTGAGCTAGATCTTGAACCTCGCAAGGTTACTCACAGTGCCGACAAGATAGTCTTGAACTACCTGCGACACTTTAGTCAACAAAATCATGAAGTCCACACGGATTGGAAAACGTGGTTGGACTATACAGCGACACAGATGACAACAGCATTTGACTTCGTAAACACCGACGCGTTTCGAAACAGCTGTAAGCGGTTGTCCGTACATTAATCCCAATCCGCACCAGAATTTCTTTGTGTTGAAGCCCTGACGTCCTGACTGATTTCTACATCTTCGTAGGCAGACAGATCGGGCCACTGGCCTCGCATTTGAAAAAGCATCATGGTGCCCATGGTCACGGCCTGAGCAAAGTCATCAGGGCCAGACGGATCTCTCAAGATCTTGTAACTATCACGTCCAGATCCGGACGGCGTTTTGTCTTCAATCAAGTTTAAGAAGTCGTGCAGTAGCCCGACATCTTCAGAACCTTTGTAGTCGTATTGAAAAAATCGGATTATACCTGACTTGATAAACTGGCAACAGTAACTCAGAGCCCGGTTACGATCCATGGCGTAGTAATTACGCGGGTGATCCGGCGTGGCTGGTTTGAAAACAATCAGTCCGCCTTTTGCTGGTCCCGTGTAGGCCACTGGAAGAATGTTGTTTGCGTCCAGTCCTGCCTGAACCAAGATTGTTTCACGTACGGTTCCAGCACCTGTGTAATCATGGATTACGTGACTACATCGGAACGTATGCATGATTCCAAGGATTAGTTTGGCTTCACGAACGTGATCGTGCGGGTTCAAGCTACGGAATCCGTATATCACATCCACGTGACCGTCTGGAGCCAAACCCAACACAGCGATTGACGTGTACGACTGCAACGCCAAATCACTTTTACCCTTGCTGACACCACCACCACCCCAGTCAACCGAAACAAATCGATACAAGTATTGATCGATGTGTAGCTTGGCTTCCTCTGACTTACAAGGCCAAGGCAAAGAAGCGGCTTTCTTGAGGTCGGTTACCGTGACCAGCTTGGATCCGGAATCCCAACTTTCACCGCAGACTTCGTTGTAGAAGATGTGTATAGGCACATTACCTTTACCAGTAAATTTGTCTACCAGCTTCTGCCACTTTTCTGAACTGGCATAGTGCATTGGCATGATGATTTGAGGAACGTGATAACCTGCAAATGACCAGCGTCGTTCAGGTATGCGATGAATCCAACGTCCCGTTCCACCTTGATAAGACGGACGCGGATTGATCGGCTTTGTACACTTGGCACAAACTACTCCAGGACAGGACTCGCTGATATTAGAGTGTGCTGGACCGATCATCTGTAACAAATCGTGGTCTAGAGATGGGATGTTCCAGTGGCCACAACCTGCGTGAGGACACTTGATTACCCACTCAGCCATCGAAGAGTCAGCCCACAATCGTTCGATAGTGTTATCGAGCGTTTTAGGTGTACCCGCATACTGAATCAATCCCCAGTCACGCGAAGCTGAAATGGTTTCGTGAATTACAGGTAAAAACGAGATATCCATATCTTGTATTTCATCAATCACGTTTTTGTCAGCAGAAATACCTCGAGTCCGTTCGGCATCAAGGTAAGCAAACGAAAACACCATCTGACTGCGGTTTTTGAACGAGCGTTGTAACACGTTGTTGACGGTGGATTCGCCGGAAAACAATCGACCAACCGGACTGGTTTCAATAAACGGAGCAACATAGTTCTGCGAAAACCGCCGTACCTGTTCAAACAGCGGCGTAAGGAACAACGTCGAAAAGTACGGAATGCAGTTACTGAACAACACCCCTTGAGCTGCCAACGACGTAGATTTGGAAACTTGGCGACCGGTTTTCAGCAACGTCTTTGTCGGCATCCTTGTACGGAAGAAAGGAGCAAACGGGAAGTGGTCGTGCAGGTGATACGGTTTACCCCGTATTGAAAGAAGCAAAGGTAGTAACGGTTTTAGTGTCAGGTTACCTGACTGAGCCATTACGTGCTGAGCCATGCGTAACCGTTGAATTGTGGGATCTTCCGTTGTTACGGGGCTAAATCCCCGCATCAGTGGAGATTTCAACATGGACGTAATGTCGATGTCGTATTTGTCGTCGTCCTGTTGGTCTGCCATGACCTCAGCTGAGGTTCTTCTGGCTTTTCTGATTTCGTCGTACATACTCATATGGAGATTTCCGTGTCCTTGGAGAAACCCAGCAATATACCGCTAGCTATTCTACTGGGGGTTGCACTTGCTTGCAGCAACCTATTCAAGTTCGTTGGCAGCCTACTCTGGCTCGTCGGCGAAGGTATAGCTAGAATAGTATCCGGCATCACTCAACCAAACTGCGATACGGACTAACACTTTAACTAGGGGGAGGCCTTAAATGCCATCTCGAAGCCCTTACGCCTACCAGCGGAGAAAACAAATGCGACCGCTCAATTGGCCGTCGTCGACGTTTTCTCCAGGGCAAATGCTAATTCATCAATATCCTGATCCAAACGGAAAATCGTTGAGCGAGCTTATTGCCGGTGAAGGTGCACCCCCCGCGGATCGTGTCATTCTAAACTCGTGGTCTCCTCCGGGAACTACGGGGGAAGCTGGTGGGAACTAATATAGCTCAGTTCATACTGTGTACGCTGCTTGCAACTATAGCAGCCTTCTTATGCGGACATTTTTTGGTAGGATTGTTCGGACTATTTCTAGTCTACGTCCAACTCAAGATTGTCGGCGAATAGAGGAGAACACCGTGGAACTGATTACTGCCGCGTTAGCGACTTGGCAAATTGTAGAGATCTGGCATCATTCGCTTTTGATGGCACCTCTGCGGTCTCGCACTGAAATGTGGAATAACAAACTGGGAGAACTTCTGGTTTGCCCGTTCTGCTTATCAGTCTGGGTCGGATTGTTTTGTACCGCGGGACTAAAGTATGTCTATTTAGGTACAGCCGTACAAATCCTTAGTGTTGTGATTCAAGCCTTTGCTGTTTCCAGGCTGGCTAATCTCGGTAATGACTATTTCAAAACGTACTGTCTCACCCCCAAAGTCACCATAGATTTTGGGGCGTGGGCAGACCTTGAACCGCTGGAAAACAATGATGAAGATCAGACAGACTCTGTCTTTGATACTTCGCTCTAACCGGAGAATTGGATGTCAGATCAAGACAATCAGTCTCTCATGTTTGATGAGAAACTGAATCAACGATTTCGTGATGCTGCTCATGTGGCATTTTTAGAAGTCCCAGAACTACGTAGCGTGGTGGTCGTGTATGACTACTACCGTAACCTGAACGATATCCCTGATATCAGTAAAGGATTGTGGCTTACCGCAGATGGTGGAGCGGCCAAGCCTATTGACTCTGTCGTAGGCTCTCTGGGATCGTTGCTGCAAAGCTCGGCTCATGTGCTTGATGAATTGTTTCAACAGCATCAACAAATTCAAACACAGCTGGTGGAACTTTCCAAGCAGCTCTTGGCAAAACGACGTGAGTTTGATGAACTCACCGAAACCCTCAACCCTTCTGAGTGACCTATGACACAGTGGTGGCAATACTGGCCTCGGCATTTCAGTGACGCAGATTGTGACAGGCTTATATCACTAGCCGAAACCATACAACCAACTGAAGGTAGGATTGGCCACGGCGGAGGCAACGTCAAAGACGATTCAATACGACGAAGCACCATTCGCTGGATCAATCGTTATGACGGTCGTTTCTTTTCGTTCTTGGGTAGCATGGAAATATTGCTACATCATGCCAACAAGAATGCTTTCGGATTTGATCTGACACTGTTTCATGAGATTCAGTTCACTGAATATCATGCGACCAACGAAGGTCACTATTCCTGGCACCATGACACGATTTGGGAAGGTCCCCAACTGTTTCAAAGAAAATTGAGTATGGTAATCCAGCTCAGTAACCCCGCCGACTATGATGGTGGTCGCTTTGAAATGAGTAAAGAAACCTGTCGAGAAGTGCCACCCGAAGACGCCATATTGCCACGCGGAACCGTTATCATATTCCCATCATTTCTACACCATCGCGTGACGCCAGTCACCCGTGGCATTAGAAAATCCTTAGTCACTTGGATGGAGGGTCCATGCTTCAGATGAGCACATGTAATATTGATCCGGAAACCGGAATTCGTTACGGTGTGATCAGCTGGTGGGATGCTCGCGGCCTGGCAGAAAACTGGCTTAACCGCAGCGTTCCAACCGAAAAAACATGTAGCTGCCGTCGTGATTGTGACTGTGAATCTGACGGTAGCTTTTATCAGAACAAAGAGTATATGTGCCACGCGGATGACCGGGGCGTGATACTTGTGCTAAAAAGCCCGTACTACACTTTGTGTGGTCCGTGTTCTCCTTGCGTACCAAACGCAGGCGACCTCACGTCTATTCACGGTAACCTGATGACCTACTGTCTAGGGCCAGAATGGTTTGAGGCCGGGGCTATGCCTTATACCGTGCGTACGGTAGCGGATAGACAACTTGGAGTTCCTTACAAGCGTAAGGCTCGAAGTGTCAAAAGAGCTTAACGGAGGACAGAATTGTGTCAGATCTTGACGATCTGATTGGTGAAATCTTGAAACCCCCAAAGCAACCTCGGCCCAAAAAAGCTGGGGTTGTTTCGTCAGCACAGCATCCTGTGAAGGAACCGCCGGATCTCACTTACAAGGTCGTAACTCCAAGAAAAACCTTGCCAACCTGTGCAGCTTGTCTTTGCAAGCTCGGAGCTGGCAAACAGCATTGGTACTACCACGATAACAGTTCGCTGTATTGGTGGTGTGTATCTTGTATGCGTATACAGTGTGGGCTGTACCCACCAAAGGAACGCCGACGTGCCAAATCAAGTCCCTGAGTTCATTGTGCGTACAGACGTAAACGACGTCAGTACTCAGCTCCGGATTCAAAAAATCGGAAACGGCTTTGTTGTAAAAGCCGGAATTGAGCCGATCTTTTTCCCCACCATTGAAGACGCTGCGGACGCCATATATCACGGCGTTCTGGCTATTGAATGGGAAGTACCTCCTAAAACAAGGAAACCAAGATGACTGACGAAACAAGCATTCCAAACATGCCAAATGATGATGCTGAACGTGCCGAAAGATTCCTCAGGTACCGGCAAAAAGAGGCAGAGGATAGAATCGCTGCCAAGAAAAAGCTGCAGGAAATTCTCGTCTTTCTGCGAGAACACCAAGTAGTGTCTTTCGGAATGGTCTATTCCGGTCAAAGCGATAGCGGTTGTGTAGATACAGCTAGTCTCTACGATAGAACATTTTCAGTTGATGATCTGAGTGAAGTGGAATACGAGGAGGTTGACGATGAGAAAGAAAAAGAAATTCAGAAAGCTCTCGTCAATCGTATGAGTCAGTCATTCTTGGATGATCTGGCAGATATCTTGATGGATCTGCTTGTACCGCAAGGTTACGAGATCAACGATGGCGGTCAGGGTGTCATTGTTTTGAATGTAGCTTCCGGTGAGGTCATCGGTGAGCACGGTTCAAACTATACGCATACAGATATAACTTCACTCGAGATCAATCTTGATACGGAGGCTTCAGATGAAGTTTGAAAGAACGACGTACATAGCCAGCGTACCAGTACTTGATCCAGATTCAAAACTCTGGGTTCACCTGGAGATTCGTAAGTGTCAAGACTCAGGTGCGATGGTGGGGATTGATGAGTCTTTTCTGGAAGGTACAGACAAGCTAGTTCGCAATCCCTACAACCGCGGCTACCTCACGATCGAAACTGATTACAAGAGACAGGAAAACTGCGACAAGCCTGACGACAACCAGCCGCCCGGGGACCTAACATGTTCTACGTCGTGATCGACAGCGAAGACGGCACACCCTATCTCACCTGCGAACCCGGTCCGGACGATACGGTCGTGTTTCAGTCAGAGTCGCAGGCAGAGGCCGAGCGGTGGTTGTGCGGTGAGTGCCAACGCGGAGACTAATTCTAACAAGATCAGGAGTAAGTGATGCCGACATTCAAGATTGAATACGGGATGGATGTGCCTGCCTACGGTCAAACCTTGATTCATGCTCGTAGCGTGAAACACGCTGAAGCTCAGGCTCGCAAGCTACATAAAGAAGGCAATTTGATTGACGCCTGGAAGCCAATCGGTGAGATAAGCAAAAACCACGAAGTCCTTGCCATCTCTCGTGATTGCGACAAGGAATGGAAACGCGTCTCTGACGGCTTCTCGCTCGATGAAGTAGAAGTCAAAGAAGTTGAAGAATCTCCCGGTTTGTCAATCTGGATTGCCTATGACCCAGATCAAGGTCGGATTGTTGGCCACTCCGACAACGCAGCAGGAGCCGTTTTGCTGCGTAGTCGGTACCCGTATTTGCTAATGGGCCAGGTTCGCCTACCGTTGAACACCGAGGAATAACATGGCTCACCCCTATCACCACGCTTTGAGTAGCGTCAAGAAATATGGTGGATCTGCCCAGGACTACCTGGCAATCCATGAGTTCTTCGACGAAAGCAAATCCCATTTTGCCGACTTCCGGCATCGAGCCCTTCGACATCACTCGGAGGGTATCTTTATGGCTGAACGCCTGTTCGGTAGCACGATTACCAACAGCGACGGTCGTGTTGTCCCTGTGCGGTTCATTGCAGAACAGCACGTAATAGAAGATTGTGGGTTTATTCCAACCCTTGCGGACTGGCTAAAAACCATTCAAGCAGAACCGTGGATGCGGCGTGTAGGGAAAAAACTTGGGATGAGTTCTTTTGAATCTCCGTCCAGTGAACCTGTACCGCCTTTTGACCCGACCCCTGTAGACTTCGTGCTTACTCAGTGATTCTCAAACCAAAGGAAACTTTCCATGTCCGAGTACAAGGTTCCGATTGATATCATGCCGTCCGTTCGTCCAAGCAGTGGTAATGTGGATAAGTCGCACTATCTACGACGATTGATTCTAGATAATCCAACTATCACTGCGGAAGAGGCAATTGCCGCTTTTTCGTTTTACGACGAAACCGTATCTCGCTGCCTGTACAACGTCGTACGTGCACAAGTTTACGGACCAAAGTTTACTAAAAGGAAAACTCGCAAGAAGAAAGTTGCAAAAGTTGCAGCTACACCCGTTGAATTCAAGCCAGCATCAGTTGAGCTAAATCCATCAGGTCTAGTTACATCTCCTGTTCTCCTGGGGTCGGCTAGAGTTGTTA
>Ga0194048_10000688_pt1 | contig 16453 bp, 10 predicted proteins | sample JunL225m_MetaG_FD_161685 | JGI IMG/M metagenome (GOLD analysis project Ga0194048, IMG submission 161685) | Anoxic zone freshwater microbial communities from boreal shield lake in IISD Experimental Lakes Area, Ontario, Canada - Jun2016-L222-5m | ecosystem: Environmental > Aquatic > Freshwater >...
GCGATCGTCTACTTGCTCTTCAGACACTTTGCCTGTTTTGGTGTTGATGACCCAACGCCACAGAACTGGTGGTGGGAAGTCCATTGCGCTGTCGCGCCAGATGTGAGAGAAGCGTGCAACGTCGATCACGATGTTGTCGCCTTCTTCGTACGAGTTCATGGGATGGAACACGTAGCACGGGTTGATGTCGAACCATTTCACATCGGCGTCGGCACCGTTACGGGGCATCACGCCAAGGCGAGCGGGGTAGTTGTCGTCCCAATGAATAGGAAGCTCGCCGCGCATTGCCATTTCCAAGTCGAACACTGCAGGGAGGTCCATGAAGATGACGTAGTTCTCGGTGACATTGAAGTCGTGCATCATGGTGGGGCCACCAACGGTGATGACCGTGTTCTGCACCATTTCACCTGTTGGCGAAATGCGTAGGTAGGTGAGATACGGCTCGAGGAAGTAGTAGCCAAATGCGAGCATTTCGCCAGTGAGTGGGCAGACCTTGGGGTGTGCGGTAAATGAGCCAGTGAGTTTGCCGTTGTAGTTGGTTGGTCCAACGGTGTTCAAGTCACCATCGAGTACGTAAGGAAAGTGTCCTTCTTCGAGAGCAAGAAATTTTCCGGCGTGACCAAAGATATGTGTGTTGGCTTTCGACATTGCCATGTCGCCAAGTCCGGTGTCCATGTCGAGAATGTTGCGCGTCGGGTCGGTGATGTACGGCGTTTGCACGTAACGGTTGCGATACCACTCTGCTTTTCCTTCACGCAAACGTACGCCGTGAATCATGCCGTCGCCGAGAAATGGATGATCGCTCATTCCGGTAATGGGGTTTGCACCATTGCGCAAATAGCGACCATCGAGGTGAGCAGGGATGGTGCCGGTGACTTTGAGGTCGGTGAGCGTGAGTTCTTCTTGAACTGGTGCTCCATTGCCACGAAGGTGTGGTGGCACGCCACTTGCAGAAACATTGTCTATAACAGCCATGACGGCCCCCTTGGCTACCTGCAAGATCCCCCATGGCCTTGCTGGTGATTTATGTTAGTCGCAAAATTATGGAGTAACTACAACGGTATTTTCGGGGTCGGCAACCGTTGCTTTTTTCACGGTTCCCGGTGATTCCCCTGCGAGTTCTAATGCAGCTGGGTCAGAAGTGGGAAGAACTTTGCCTTTGATGGTGAGCGCCACAGGCAAGGTGGTGTACCAACGACGAATGCTTTTCACCTTGCCACATACTGCTAAAACGCCTTCGAGCATGAACCGGGTTGCGCCAAGCTTCACGCAGATCCAGGTTTGCTGCTTGGAAACGGGATACCACACTTTTCCGGCTTCTGTGATGGTGCAAATATATGGCGCGCCCGACATGGTTTTTGATTCACCGGCGCTTTTACACGCAGTGCCCGTAGCGATAGTTGCATTGCGTACAGCACCTTTTTCTTCACTGCCGCAACTCGTGATGCCTGCAGTCAGAGTTGCCCCTACAAGGAGAAGCGATGCCATGCGGCTGGTGAGTCGCCGAGTTGAACGGGCATTTTTAGAACTAAACATGTTTTTACTCTAGATGGAAATGGCGGCCAGGGGTAGTCGGGCTGTCGGCAGAAGTGCCAGACCTATATATAGGGTGAGTGAAAGGAGAGTGCGATGACGACATCAGCAGTTCCCATGGAACAGGCAGTTCAGGCAATTCGACCCACCGATACTCTTGCGGTGCCGTTAGGGCCAGGCGTGCCAGGGGCCTTTTTGCATGCGCTGGGCGAACGTACCGACTTTGTTGACTTACGGGTATCGGGAGCACTGCTGCCCGACTTGTTTGCGCTCTTCATGCAGCCCACCGTGCATTTGCAGAGTGGGTTTTTTGGGCCAGCCGAGAGGTTCTTGCGCGACAGCGGAGCTGATATCGATTTTGTTCCTGCCGACTTTCGTCGATTTGCTCCAGTGCTCGCTCGAAAAAAGCCACGGGTACTTGCCGTTGCGGGTGCGCAACCTGTTGATGGTTGGGTGAGTTTGTCGCTGCATGCAGGGGCGACAACGGATGAATTAGAAAAAGTGATAGCCGACCCAGAGCGGGTGCTCATTGTGGAAGTGAGCCCACACTACCCACGCACTTTTGGAGCCGATGCGCGCGGAGGGAAATACACGCATCGCGTGCATGTAGACAACATCGATTATTTAGTCGAGTCAGATCGTGAGCCATTGAATTTGGCCGATGTTGTTCCCTCTGAAGCAGAAATGAAAATTGCAGAAATAGCAATGCAATACATTCACGATGGATGCACTTTGCAAACCGGTATTGGTGGTGTGCCAAACCATATTGCAACACAACTTGCTGCAGGTACAGGCGGCGACTACGGAATTCATTCCGAAATGTTCACGTCGGGTTTAATGCGTTTACATATGTCGGGGAAAGTAACGAATAAAAAGGGAACCGAATTCGACGGATTCTCGGTCACCACTTTTGCTGCGGGAACTCCCGACCTTTACACGTGGCTCCACAACAATAATGATGTTCGGTTCTTGCCGGTTGATGTGGTCAACTCTCCAGAAATCATTGCGCAGAATCGCAATATGGTGGCTATTAACGGGGCAATGGCTGTAGACCTTTCTGGTCAGGTCATTGCCGATTCCATTGGTGGAAAACAGTTTTCTGGAATTGGCGGGCATGAAGATTTTGTTGCTGGGCCGGGTTTGAGTGTGGGGGGTCGCAGTTTGGTGTGCATGCCTTCAACAACTGTGGTGAAAGGTGAAATGGTGTCACGCATTTTGGGGCGACTGCCCGAAGGCTCTGTAGTAACCACGCCGCGGCATCAGGTAGATGTAGTAATAACGGAATTTGGGGCAGCTGAGTTGTCGGGGTTGTCAATTGCCGAACGCTCGCACGAGCTTGCCCGCATTAGTCACCCTGATTTTCGCGATCAACTGTTGTCTACTGCCGACGTGTGGCCTGCCGACTAAAATTTCAAATCCAGGCATAGTAGTTTCGTCTCGTGCCTCCGCTCATTCGCCGTATTGCCGATTGTCCAACGGAAAGTTGGGAGTCGCCGGCTGTGGAATGGTGGACTCTCATCAGTGGCGACCGCACCGCGAGTAACCAGCTCACTGCCGGCATCGCTGAGATTCCCGTGGGTGCAGATGCGCCAGAACGAGGCCATACGCATGATGCCGCTGAAATTTACTATTTCATTAGCGGTACTGGTTACATGAAAGTTGATGGTGAAATTGCTCGCGTTGCAGCTGGCGACACGGTGTTCATTCCTGAAGGAGCGGAGCATTTTGCTGCAAATGATGGCTCTGAACCCCTCAGGCTTTTTTACGTATTTGCCCGTGATGCATTTTCTGATGTGCACTATGAATTTCCTGGAGAAATGTAATGCGCAAAGCCTTGGGTTTAGGAATTGCTGCAGTCGTTGCTATCGCAATTGTGTTTGCAGTAGGGCACAACAACAACGATGATGTATCAGTAGCACCAGAGAGCGCTTTAGATAGCAAAGTCAGAAACATTGCAGGAGGAGAAGTTGCACAAGCTGGCGCAGTGCCCTTTCAGGTATCGCTGCTTACTGCCGACCCTGATGTAGCTAGTGCTAACCCGAATGATTCAACAAAGTGGTTGCTTTCGCAGTGTGGAGGTTCCCTCATTGCAAAGCAGTGGGTACTGACAGCAGATCATTGTGTTCCTCGTACCGGTGCAGGAGCAATCAATACGGCCTACGTATATGTAGGAGTGGGAAACAGCAATTACAACGATTTGCTGAAAAGCCCCTACTTGTATCGCGTCAGCGAGGCATACCCAGCACGTGTTGATGGTGTTGGTCTTGACTTGATGCTCTTGAAACTCAGTACATCTGTGAATTATTCGGTCAACGTGCAGCCTGTGACATTGCCTGTTGCAGTTGACCCACGCGTATGGCCTGCAAAAGATTCCATTGCGACATTGAGTGGATGGGGCAAACAGCTCGATGGCACTTCTTCAAATGTGCTGAGAAAAGTCAACACAGAGATTGGTGATTCCCCTGGTGATGATGTCTGCCGCGACAACTCAGGAAACGCCCGAGTAACGAATTTCTATAATTCAACGAAAGATATATGTGTCAAGGGTGGAACATTCGGCGGAACATCCGCCGGTGCGTGTGCAGGCGATAGTGGAGGACCAATGACAGTTGCTGTCGATGGTGTTCCTATTTTGGCAGGGGCAGCAAGTATTGCGCTGGGCGCAAGAGGTGAAGACGGAGTGGTCAATTACTGCACAGGGTATTTGCCCACTTTGTATGCACGTGTCCCCACAAATATCGGGTGGATTGTTCCTGCTGCAGTAACGAATATTGCAGTCACTGCGGCGAGTGGAGGAGTGCAAATCACTTGGGGTAATCCCACAGCTACTCCAGCACTTCCCATCACTGATTATGTAGTGCAGTTACGTGAAGTGGGTGTTGCTGATTTTGGCGAAGTCAATGACGCCGTGTCGGTGAACAAAAGTGTGTTGATTTCTGGAGTCGACCCAGCAAAGACCTATGAAGCACGGGTTGCCGGCATTAACGCGGTGAACAGTGCTGATACACAGCAGCGATTGTTTTCACCAGTGGTGAGGTTCACAGGCGCAGGGGTCGTAGTGACGACCACCACGACGACCACCACGACGACGACATCTACAACTTCGACTACCTCAACGACATCGACGACATCTACGACGTCTACGACGTCTACGACGTCAACAATCCCGTTGTCGCCCACGGTTCCTTTGTCACCCACATCAACAGTGGTGGTGGAATCTCCCAAAGTGGACCCCGTCATTTTTGGTGCTGAAGATGGTGGGAAAAATATTGTGCCGACGCTCACTTCAGTGCTTCAACCAACGGCAAGTTCGGCACCGATTGCAGAGACGGTAAACACCTCGGCTGGTCAAACGATGGACTTTATTGCTGCAGCTCAGGTAGCAGGTGTGGCAACTCCAAAAGGTTCTGTGGTCTCTCTGCGGGTATCGGGAGTATCTTCAAAAATTTGCTCGGTGAAGAAATCAAGCCTGGTGTTGAAAAAAGCTGGGCAGTGCCGAATGACGGTGCTGGTAAAAGCGGGGAAGGCAAAAGCCAAAGCCACTTCGGTCAAATTGACGGTGAAGTGAGAACTTCTTAAGTAGTTCTTAAAAATATGCAGGGTTGCTGACGGGACATTTGGCAATTTCTGATTTAGGTTCTCAATGTCGGCGAGTACGCTGAAAGTAGGAACCATGAAAAACCGATCCCCCCGCCCATTTTCCATCCGTGCCGCAAGCTTTGGGCTTGCAGGAGTACTTGGCGCCTCACTTTTGGCAACACTTGTTCCATCCCATGTTGTGTCTGCTGTCGCTCCTGCGGGGGAATACATCGTCACCTTCGATGCCACGAGCAACTTGAGCAGCAAATTGCGCAAAGAAATGCAACTCGGTAACGCAATTACCGATGTTTTCACTTCAGCAGCAGAGGGGTTCGTTGCCACGCTCGACTCTGCCGATGTCGCACGACTTCGCAACGATTCCGACGTTTCCTCAATTGAACTCAACAAAGTCATCCGACTTGTCGATAACACTCCGGCCACCAACGCATCAGCTGTTGGCGGTAGCCGTTATATCGTTCGCTTGAAATCGACATCGTCGTTTTCAGCTGCGGCAGCAATTGCCAGTGCCGTGGGCGCAACTAATGTCACTTCGTTTCGTAACGTCTTCACAGGTTTTGCAGCAGACTTATCTGCAGCTGCGGTAGCTGAGCTCACCGCAAACTCAAGCGTTGAATCTATTGAACTCGATTCCATCGTTTCGATTTCTGACGATCAAGCCGACCCTACGTGGGGCTTAGATCGCATCGACCAGCGTGCATTGCCGCTGAACAATACGTATTCATATGCCAACTCAGGTGCTGGTGTCACCGCATATGTTGTTGACACCGGAATCCTTGCGACACACAGTGAGTTCTCGGGTCGTGTCTCTGCAGGTTTCACCTCTATCTCCGATGGACGCGGCACCACCGACTGCCACGGACACGGAACGCATGTAGCAGGAACCGTTGGCGGAACTACTTTCGGTGTTGCAAAGTCAGTCACGCTTGTTCCTGTGCGTGTGATGTCTTGTGCGGGAAGTGGATCCGCATCGGGCGTTATTGCAGGTATCGATTGGATCATCGGTGACCACCAAGTAGGAGTTCCTGCAGTTGCCAACATGAGTATCGGCGGGCCCTCGTCTGTTGCACTCAATGCAGCTGTTGCGCGTGGTGTTGCCGATGGTGTGGTCTTTGTGGTTGCTGCTGGAAACGACAACGCAAATGCATGTCGCTACTCGCCAGCAAGTGAGACAACTGCTGTCACTGTGGGTGCAACAGGTCCAACCGATGTGCGTTCATCTTTTTCCAACTTCGGTTCTTGCCTCGACGTATTTGCTCCGGGTGAAGGAATTACATCATCAACAATTGGTTCAGATACCGCCCGCGCAACATGGTCGGGTACCTCAATGGCATCACCGCATGTTGCCGGTGTTGCAGCGCTTTTGCTCGCAGCCACGCCAGCAGCAACTGTTGAATCGATTTCACAGGCCCTAGTGCTCAATGCCACAGCAGGTCTTGTGAGCAATGGCGGAAGTTTGTCACCCAACAAATTGTTGTATTCGGGAAGTCTTGTTGCTGCACCTGTTGTTGCTCCAAGTGCACCTCGTTCATTAGCAGCAGAGGCTCGCAATGCGTCGGTTGTGCTCACGTGGGTTGCTCCAAGTACAAATGGTGGTGCGAATATTTCTGACTACGTTGTAGAACTCAGTACGGATGGTTCTGCATGGAGCACTTTTGCCGATGGTGTCTCAACTGGCCTCGTCGCAACGGTGACAGGACTCGTCAACAACACCTCTTACCAATTCCGTGTGAAGGCTGTGAACACTGCTGGTGCAGGTGAAGCATCAAATGTCGTTTCTGCGCGTCCGTTTGCAACCGGTACGAATGATCCATTTGATGGTGGCATTGCGCTCGTCGGTAATGCTGGTGCAGTGATCGACAGCACATTGCTCGCTACGCGAGAAATAGGCGAACCATCTCATGGCGGTCCTGGCTCGGCATCTATTTGGTATCGCTTTACAGCTCCAGGTAACGGCTTCTTGAGCGTGACCACTCAAGGAAGCAACTTCGACACCTTGCTCGGTGTTTATTCGGGTACAGCCGTCAACGCTCTCACCGTTCTCGGAATGAACGATGACGCTCCAAAACTCGGAGTGCTCTGGAGCAAAGTAGAAAGCAATGTGGTTGCCGGAACCGAGTATTCCATTGCTGTTGACGGATGGAATGGTCGTAAGGGCGCAGTGAAACTCAACTGGAGTTTTGTAGCAAGTGCTTTGCCTATTGGCCCGAGCGTTCCTGCAGCACCGGTTGCTTTGGTATCTACTCCTTCGAATAACTCGGTCGCTTTAACATGGAATGCTCCAAGTACCGACGGCGGTGCTGCAATTACCGACTACATAGTGGAATACGCCATTGCTAACACCACTACATGGCTTACATTTGCCGATGGAACTTCGACGGTTACTACAGCAACGGTGACTGGCTTGAACAACGACGTACTGCACTACTTCCGTGTACGCGCCGTCAACAGCGCCGGAAATAGCGATGCATCTGCTGTGGTGTCATCAACGCCATTTCAAGCTCTCACCAACGATGCATTTGTTGCGGCTGAGGCACTTGTGGGTGACTCGGGAACTGCAACAGGAACAACCGCGCTCGCAACACGTGAAACGGGTGAACCCACCCATGGTGGTATTGGTGGGGCCGCATCTATTTGGTATCGCTGGGTTGCTCCAAGCAATGGTCTTTTGAGTGTGACTACTTTGGGAAGCAACTTCGACACGCTGTTGGGTGTGTATTCCGGTACCGCTGTTGGCTCATTAACCGTTCTGGGAATGAACGACGATGCACCAAACTCCTCGGCTCTGTGGAGCAAGGTAGAGGGAAATGTTGTTGAAGGTACTGAATACAAAATTGCTATTGACGGATGGAATGGTCGTCGCGGTGCAGCAACATTGAATTGGAATTTCGTTGCCACACTTCCTCCTGTATTGCCTGGCGCACCACGCAATGCGTCGGCCGCTCCTGCAAATGGTGCTCTCGTGGTCTCATGGGCAGCTCCAGTCAGTGATGGCAACTCGCCAATTACCATGTACAAGGCAACTGCAGCTCCTGGCGGCAATACATGCACAGCCTCTACTCAACTGGGCTGTGTTATTGCGGGTCTCACCAACGGAACTTTGTACACCGTGACGGTTGTGGCAACAAATGCGGTGGGCGATAGTCCAGCGTCGCTGCCATCTGGTGCAGTTGCGCCAGCAATTCCCACAACATCTCCAGTGGCCGCAGCATCATGGGGCATCGACCGTATCGATCAGCGCGCGTTGCCTCTTGATGGAAACGTCACTCGTCGACAAACCGGTTTGGGTGTTACTGCATACATCATCGATACGGGCGTGTATGAGGGTCACTCAGAATTCATTGGCCGAGTGGCTACCGGGTTCTCTTCTGTTGCCGATGGCAACGGCACAAACGACTGCCAAGGTCACGGAACACATGTGTCGGGCACCGTTGCTGGTTCAACTTTCGGTGTTGCACCGCAGGCAACCATTGTTCCAGTGCGCGTTCTCGATTGCTCAGGCTCCGGTACAACTGCCGGAGTCATTGCAGGAATCGACTGGATGATTGCTCATCACACTGCAGGTACACCTGCAGTGGCAAATATGTCACTTGGTGGTGGCTATTCAACAACAATGAATGAGGCAATCGCTCGTGCGGTTGGCGACGGCATTGTGATGGCCGTTGCTGCAGGAAATGAAAATTCAGATGCTTGCGGAGTGTCACCTGCGAGTGAGCCATTGGCCATCACGGTAGGTGCCACCGAAGCAAGTGACGCTCGTGCGTACTACTCAAACTTTGGTTCTTGCGTCGATATTTTTGCTCCGGGTTCTGCAATTGTTTCTGCTGCAACAACTTCGCCAACTGCCTCGCGTTCATTGTCGGGGACTTCCATGGCTACGCCGCACGTTGCCGGTGCAGCAGCGTTACTGCTTGAGGTGACCCCAACAATGACTCCCGCTGCTGTCGCATCAGCGCTGTCGTTGAATGCAACTCCCAACGTTGTCACCGATCCTGTTGGTTCAGTGAATCTCCTTCTGTATACCGGCGCAGCTTCTGCAGCGGGAACTGGTAGATCTGCGGTAGAAGTGCCACCAACAACGGTTCCTGTTGAAACAACACCAACAACGTCTCCTTCGCCAACAACGGTTCCCGCACCAGTTGCAGCAACCCCCACAACACTTGTTCCAGTGCGTAATGCGATGCCTACAAATGCAAATGGTGGTGCGCTGAGTGTGAACGCAGCACCGCAAGTGTCGGTAGTGAGCCGGTCAGTCAACAAGGTGACGTTGCGTATTTCAGGCAAGGGCAAAGTTGATGTGTACCGCAATGGTAAGTATCTCCTCACCACCACAAAGAAGTTGTTGACTCTCAAAATGAAGCAGATCACGAAGTCGAGCTTCACTGTCAAAGCTTTTCGGGCACGTTAATTGCTCATTTCTTACTGAACTTTCAGGAATGGGTTCGTAAACTAGGAGCATGAAGCGGGCACATCTCAGGCGAGCAACAGCCTGTGTAGCCCTATGTGTTTTTTCGGTCGCTGCGGCTGTTTGTTCTGCGCCAGCATCAGCAGTTGAAGTGCGTGAAAGTTACATCGTGCTGGCGCAAGACAATTCAGCCGCTCTCACTATTTCCAATGCAATGTCTGGCGACGGCTTGCTTGTGGCATCAACACAGCTCGGCGCTGTCGACTTTGTTGAAGTGATGCTCACTGCAACGGAAGCGGCAACTTGGTCGCATTTCGCTGGCGTGAGAAACATTGAAGTGAATCAAAAAGTGGTGACTGCTGTTGACCAAACAATTCCAGCGCCAAGCGAAGGTGATTGGACAAATGCTGGAAACTGGGGTCTTGATCGCATTGACCAAACTTCCACTCCACTCGATGCGCGATACAACTACACAACAACTGGTGCTGGTGTCGATATGTACATCATCGATACAGGCATTCGTAGGTCGCATAGTGAATTCGCCCCAGCATCCACTCGTGTTGCTGCTGGTTACTACTCTCCGAGCTTAAGTTCCACCGATGATGGTTGCGGGCACGGTACGCATGTTGCTGGTATTGCTGCTGGCGCAACCTTTGGAGTCGCCAAAGCGGCACGCATTATTCCTGTTCGCGTTTTCCCTGGTGGCTCACAGTCTATTTGTGATGCAGGTACCACAGTTTCAGCGGTGGTTGCTGGAGTGAACTGGGTAACGAGCAACCACACAGGTGGAAACACTGCCGTCGCAAATATGAGTTTGGGAGCGACGAGAGGATACTCCGCCTCATTAGAAGCAGCGGTACTTGCTTTGTATGCCGATGGAGTGTCAGTAGTTGTTGCGGCGGGAAATGATGGCGCCTATATCGGCAATACCAATTATGTAACTCCAGCGTGCACAGACGGCACAATTTCTGTTGGTGCTACACGTCGCGACAACCAAGAAGCGTCATTTTCAAATTATGGAGACTGCGTCAATATCATGGCGCCTGGTTACGACATCAAGTCAGCTTGGCCCACGGTTCCAACTGACCCCACAAACCCTGTCTCCGGCACAGGGGTTGCCTCAGACAGCGCGTGGGCGTTGTTATCGGGTACTTCAATGGCCGCACCCTTTGTTGCGGGAGCAGTTGCTCGACTTTTAGAAACGTCACGGACGGCAACACCAACGGCAATAGCAACTCAAATTCTTGCCAAAGCTACGACGGGTGGCGTCACTATGGTGCATGGAAGTGCAAGTGCGGGCACTCAATCTCCCAACTTGTTGTTGTATACCTGCGGAATCATTTGCTACGCATCTGCTCCAACTTCGGTGGCGTCTTCAGCCGGCAACAATGCTGTCACTGTGTCTTGGCTGCCTCCAGACTCTGACGGTGGAAGTGCAATTACTGGTTACACCGTAACGCTGAACCCTGGTGGCTTCACATGCGTCACCGACGCTGCAGGACGCAGTTGCGCAGTGGGAAATTTGACGAATGGCACCACCTACAGCGTTTCAGTTACTGCAACGAACAGTTTGGGAACTGGAATTCCGTCAACCGAAATTCAAGTGGTGCCTGCAACTATTCCTTCTGCGCCAAGTGCGCCGAGCGCAGTTGCGGGCGATGGTGCGGCAACGGTGACATGGGTAGCTCCTGCAAATGGTGGTAGTGCCATTACAACGTACAAAGTCACGTCTTCACCAGGAGGCGCAACTTGCATGACAACAGAACTCTCATGCACATTTTCGGGATTACAAAATCTTTCTGCATATACGTTCAGCGTTGTAGCTACAAATGTGATGGGCGCAAGTGCTGCTTCACCCGCATCAAATACAGTCACGCCGAGCGCTACTTGGGTAGCAGCGCCTGAATTCGTTAGCGCGGTTCCTGGAAATAAGGCTGTTGTGCTCACATGGTCTGCGGCTCTGCTGAGTAGCGGCACCCCAACTGGTTATGTGGTGAAAACTTCCGATGGGGTAGAGGTGTGCAGAACAACTGCAGTTACATGCACCGTTGGCGGCCTCGCTAACGGTGCGACACCAACATTTAGTGTTGAGGCGTTTGGGGCAACTACAACTCAAGCCTCGCAGGTAGTGCCCAAAGTTGTTGTGGGTGGCCTGGTGCAAAAAGTCGCCAAGGTAAAGGCGAAGTCGAAACTCTTGCTCACCCGAATTGCCTCGACCATGTCGAAGGGGAAAATCACATGGACCCGTAGCAGCGGTAGTTGCCAAGTACAAGGGAAATACCTGATGGCAGCCAATCGAAAAGGATCATGCGTTTTTCGGGTGTCGGTAGCTAAAAAGTCCCCTTTTTCAGCTCAAAAATTGACGGTTCGTCTGCCAGTGTCGTAAATCCCTTATTTCTTAAGGGTTTGCGCAGATACTGAGCCAAAAGTCATCTGTTGAACGTTTCGTAAAGAGGGTCTAACATTTAGGTAACCACCAAACCAACCTGTGGGTCAAAGTCGACTCATAGAACAAGGGGAGAAAATAATGAAGAAATCCACTTTGTTGCGCGCAGGCGCAATCGCAGTGAGCCTTGCCTTCGTTACTGCAGCTTGCGGTAGCGACAGTGAAGGCTCAGTTTCAGAAGACACCGTAGTAACCGAAGACACCGCAGCAGTTGCTGACGGCGTGACCTGTGATGGCGTATCAATCGCCTTCTTTGGTGCGCTTTCAGGCGATGCCGGCAACCTCGGTAAAAACATTCGCGCTGGTGCAGACCTTGCCGTGAGTGAATTCAACACCGCAAACCCTGGTTGCCAGGTTGGACTTGTTGACTTCGACTCACAAGGTGACCCAGCACAAGCTCCAGCACTTGCTCAGAAAGCAATTGACGACGCCGGTATCCTCGGCATCGTTGGACCTGCATTCTCAGGTGAGTCAAAAGCAGCTAACCCGTTGTTCGATGCAGCAGGTCTTGCCATCATTACTCCTTCGGCAACGAACGCAGATTTGAATGACAACAACTGGAAAGTTTTCCACCGCGCACTTGCTGGTGACGACAAGCAAGGCCCTGCCATTGCTACTTACATCCAAAAGACATTGGCTGCAGCCAAAGTTGGCGTCATCGACGACGCTTCAGAATACGGTAAAGGTCTTGCCGATATTGTGAAGACAACTCTTGGTGCTGCTGTTGTTGCAAGCGATTCCATCGACCCTAAGGCTGCTGACTTCTCAGCTGCTGTGAGCAAGATGAAAGAAGCTGCACCAGATGCAATTTTCTACGGCGGCTACTACGCAGAAGCTGGCAAGCTTGCCAAGCAACTTCGTGACGCTGGCGTGACCGCAACACTCGTGTTCGGTGACGGCGTAAAAGACAATGGTTTCATTGAAGCTGCAGGTCCTGCTGCTGACGGTTCCATCATCACTTGCACATGTGCAGACGGTGCGTCAAACGCTGAATTTGCTGCTGCTTACACAGCCAAGTTCCCTGGCGAAACACCACAGACCTACGGTGCAGAGGCTTACGATGCAGCGAAGGCATTCCTTGCCGCAATTGCTGCTGGTAAGACCGACCGCGCTGGAGTTCTTGAATTCCTTGGTACCTACGATGCTGCTGGTGTCACCAAGCAGATCAAGTGGGACGCAACTGGTGAAGTTGCAGGAAATGCTGTTTATGCCTACAAGGTAGAAGCAGGCGCAATTTCTGTCATCGGCTTGATCGAGTAAAACTTCATCTCTCACTGAGAGATACATAATGTGGAATGGCCGGGAACAAATGTTCCCGGCCATTCTTTTGTATATGACATTTTCTGCTAAACAACAAGGGAACATATTCGTTCTCGGGGACACATGCGCGACTGGCTGATTTACAGAACATTTTGGGACCTCACGGTGACCGGCGTAGCGCTGGGTTCCATCTATGCCCTCGTGGCATTGGGTTACACCTTGGTGTACGGCGTACTACGCCTCATCAACTTTGCCCACTCCGAAATTTTTATGATCGGCACATTTGCCTCGCTCATTACGGCAACAAATGTGTTGGGGTTGCCTATGTTGGAAGCGGGTCAGTACCCGTATCGCACGGGGTTTCAGCTCGTTCTCATTTTGTTAGCCTGCCTTCTCGGCTCAATGGTTTTGTCGGGTGCGGGCGCAGTAGCCCTTGAACGTGCCGCATACCGCCCGCTACGTGGTTCGGGTGATCAATTTGGTGCCGTGGTGCTGGCGTTTGTGAGCGCATTTGTTGTGGGTCTCATCTTCTTCGATACACCGAAGTCGAATCTTATTTTCGGCATCATTGGCACGGGGCCAATTGCGTGGATGTATCTCAATATTTTCCGTCGTGGACGTCAGGCGCCGCGATTAGCTTTTCTTATCTCGGCAATTGGGGCCTCTACTGCCATTACCGAAGCAGTAGCTATTTGGGGGCCGCGCGACCGCGAGCAATACCAGACCCCACGTGTTCTAGAGAAGAAAACTCTTTTCAAATTGTTCGGAACCGACATTCGTATTGACTACGTCATTGTCATTATTGGTGCGCTGCTCATGATGACTGCGTTGTTGTTATTTGTGAATCGCACGCGTTTGGGTCGTGGTGTGCGTGCTGTTGCTCAAGATGTTGAAACGGCAAAAATATTAGGAGTCAATGTTGACTTCGTTATTTTGATCACCTTCTTGCTTGGCGGTGTGATGGCTGGTGGCGCCGCAATGATGTTCACCCTGGTGTACGACCAGTCAAAGTTCAATATTGGGTTCCTTCTTGGTGTGAAAAGCTTTACTGCAGCGGTGCTGGGCGGAATTGGAAACCTCAAAGGTGCATTGCTGGGTGGCATTGTTCTTGGCCTCGCAGAAAACTATGGCTCGGCACTCTTTGGCGGACAATGGAAAGACGTCATTGCCTTTGTGTTGTTGCTTGTGGTGTTGATGTTCCGCCCGACAGGTCTGTTGGGTGAATCGCTAGCTAAGGCGCGCGTATGAGCCTGTCTGAGTCTCTCAAGAGCGTTACCTCTGGGGCTCGTTCCGTTTCTCGTTTAGGCGAGGCGCTTGGCAATCAGTCGCGCTCGGTGCGTTGGTCATTTGGTGCCATTTGCGTTCTTGCGTTGTACCTCTTGCCGTGGTGGCCAAATGTGCCAGTGCTTGGTTGGATTGTGGAAACACCAGGAACAAGTTTTCCGAGCGTGCTCACCGACCAAGTAGTCATCTTTGTGCTGGTGGCATTGGGTTTGAATGTTGTGGTGGGTCTTGCTGGTCTGCTCGACCTCGGCTATGTGGGTTTTTACGCTGTTGGTGCATACACGGTTGCTATTTTGTCGAGCCAACATGCCAACTTGCCGTGGCTTTTGTGCATGCCCATTGCTGTTTTGGTATCTATGCTGGCCGGCGTTATTTTGGGAACACCAACGTTGCGCCTACGCGGCGACTATTTGGCCATTGTGACGCTTGGCTTCGGCGAAATTATTCGTATTACTGCTAACAACATGCATTGGCTTGGCGATAGTCGCGGCATTAGCAAGATCGCTACGCCTCCAAGCATTGGACCCTTGAAGTTCACTGTGCTCGACGCGAAGCCGTATTTCTTTTTGGGCATCACAGTTATTCTTATTGTGATCTTCTTGTTACGCCGTTTGGAAAATAGCCGCGTAGGTCGTTCATGGAACGCCATTCGTGAAGACGAAGATGCGGCCGAACTCATGGGTGTCGACACCTTCAAATTTAAATTGTGGGCGTTCGCCATTGGTGCTGCAATCGGTGGCCTTGCAGGTTCTTTGTACGCCGGCAAGGTGCAATTCATTAACCCCAGTAACTTCCCATTGCAGCTGTCCATTCTCTTCCTTGCAGCAGTTGTGCTCGGTGGTGCAGGAAACATGTGGGGTGCCATTGTGGGAGGGGCATTGGTGGCATGGATGCCAGAGCGTTTCCGTGGTTTTGCCGACAAGCGTGTTTTCGTGTTTGGTGTAGCGCTCGTATTGGTCATGGTCTTTCGCCCGCAGGGCCTCATCCCGCGCAAGATTCGTAAAGAGCGGTGGCTGGAAACGTGGAAGCCATCAACGGGAACTGCGCTGAGAGGCAAGGAGTGACCATGAGTGACAATCTCTTAGAACTCGATCATGTCACGATGCAATTCGGCGGTGTAACGGCGCTCGATGATGTCACCTTTGCCATTCGTCGTGGTGAAATTCTTGGTCTCATTGGGCCGAACGGTGCTGGCAAAACGACCTGCTTTAACGTCATGACTGGCGTGTATGCGGCAACCAGTGGCGCGGTGCTCTTCGATGGTGCATCGCTTGCCGGCTTAAAGCGTTTTCAAATAACTAAGCGTGGCATTGCACGTACATTCCAAAACATTCGCTTGTTTCCCGACATGACCGCAATTGAAAATGTCATGGTGGGTGCCGATGCAAATCATCGCACCAGTGTGGGCGGGGCACTACTTGGTTTGCCCCGTCACCATCGTGAAGAAGCTGAAGGTCGTAACACCGCAATGGAGTTGCTCACCTTTATGGGTATTGCCGACCGTGCTGGCGATGCTGCACGGAATTTGCCTTACGGCTATCAACGTCGACTCGAAATTGCTCGTGCACTCGCTACGAAACCACAACTCTTGTGCCTCGATGAACCTGCTGCTGGTTTTACCCCTGCAGAAAAAGTTGAGTTGATGGATCTCATTCGTAAAATTCGCGACCAGGGGTACACCGTGTTGCTCATTGAACACGACATGAGTTTGGTGATGGGAGTAACCGACCGCATTGTTGTGCTCGACTTTGGCAAAGTTATTGCAACAGGCTCGCCAAGTGAAGTGCAAGACAACCCTGCGGTGGTTGCTGCGTATTTAGGAGTGCCCGACGATGATGCTTGAGGTGCAAGATCTACGCGTTGCCTACGGCAAAATTGAAGCGTTGAAAGGTATTTCTTTCAATGTCAACGAGGGTAACAATTTCACC
>Ga0194048_10000689_pt1 | contig 16445 bp, 19 predicted proteins | sample JunL225m_MetaG_FD_161685 | JGI IMG/M metagenome (GOLD analysis project Ga0194048, IMG submission 161685) | Anoxic zone freshwater microbial communities from boreal shield lake in IISD Experimental Lakes Area, Ontario, Canada - Jun2016-L222-5m | ecosystem: Environmental > Aquatic > Freshwater >...
TTTGCCCGACGGAGTTCATTGTAGTTCCGCGAGCGAAAATCTTGAGGTTGGTGCCATCCTGAATAAATCGCAACCATCCGCCATATCCTGACACTTGAACAGAATCGTAATCCGGCGCTAGATCGGTTACGCCGCCCGCCTGTTTTCCCTTGCCTGTCGCAAGCAAATTCCAGTAGTCCGTCTGAGCGGACGTGCTGGCGCTGTTCATGACGTAGTTATACCTCGCCGTCCCCGGCAAGTCGTCAATCGGCCCCCATCGGGTCTGGCTGACAATCGGAACGTTCGATGCTGGCAAGGTAATCGTGGCAAGCTCGTAACGTCGCACGCCAGCTTGCGGGTCGTCTGCTGGCACGGATGACCACGCTTGGATGTTGCGAGTGGTGATCGTGCTTGCGATGTCACCACTCGCACTGACAGTCCTGTTCCATTCCACCCTTGCGTAAATTTTGTCACCGCTTTGAAGCGGCGATGAATCCACGCGCGCCGTTATCTCGAACACCGGGTCGTCATTCGCTGAAAAGCCGGTTGGCAGTTGACCGAAAATTGTGCCGTTGAACACGCGCAGCTTTTTGCTGCCAGCCGCTTCGATGTGAAACTCCCGATGCTCGCGCTTTGGCTCTGGCGGTAGCAGCTTTTTCTTAATGGAGAAACGCACGCCGTCTGCCCCCTCGGTCACGTCGAAATCCTGCTGGTTCGGAATCGGCTGGCGCGAGTAAGCCCACGCCTTGAACCGCTCGATGCTGCGGTTAATCCACCCGTTCTTTGCTGGCTCCGGCTTGCTTGGGAATGCCATTAGGCTCCTTTCAGGATGTATTCATTCACGCTATGGCACGTCCAAAGCTTGCCGGGCAACACTTCCGAGACTGGAAATGATGTGGTCTGCTCGACTGCCGAGAATGTGTTGAACACGGCGGTTGCGTCGCCTGTGGGAATGGTGCCGCTTGGTTCCCCTGCGTCATCCACCATTCCCGAAAATGTCATTTGCCGGATGCCCGCGCTGCCCATGTTCAGCACCGGGATGTTACGCACGGCGGAATAAGTCGGCGTCGAGCCGGGGTTTGCAAGCGCCGCCCATTTGTATGTTGTCCTTGAGCTTACGTAGGTGACTGAGCAGGTGATTGTTTTATGGTAGTTCACCGAAGTTGCATCGGTGATTTGCTTGGTCGTCTGCGCGGTTTGCAGCGATGTGTCGTCCTCGGCTAGCACGCCACGCGCCGCCCCTCCGCGCAGTCCCTTGTAGTTCAGCGTGACGGTTGGCAGCACTGGGTTGTCATCGCTCGTCCAGGTGTCCAGAAACATGCTGGCATCGTTCAGGTTTGCGCCTGCCTCGTCCGTGCATGATAGCGTGCCGTATGCGCCGAGCGAATCCATGAACGCCTTCGCGCGATACTGCGCTCCCTGATAGGTGACGGTGCATGTGTCAAGCTCGCCGGTGAAGTTGCGGCTCCACTGCGCCGGCTTGACTTGGATGAATGTCGAGTCTTCGACGTAATGTAGTGCGCTCATTGGGCGATAACCTGTGCAACTTTTTGGTTGGCGTCGCGGGCATCTTTTGCAACTTTCAGCATTTCTTCGAGTGTTTCCTTTTCGGTCAGTCCTTTGAGTCGCTTGCGTTCCTCGTCCTTCTTGAACGCCTTGCGCCGCGCCGCGTCTCCGGCGCGAACCTCGCCCTCCCTGCGCACTGGAACGCCGTCAATCTCCTTGAGTCCTGCTGCCTGCGCAGCGTTACGCATTTGCTCAAACTCGCGGCGTCCGAGTGGTCCTTTATAGACGGCGCGGTTTTCTCGGTCAATGCGTGCTCGGTTTTCGCCTTCATTTTTGATTCTGAGGCGCGTTGGAGTCCAATACGCGTTGATCGCCGCACCTGTCATGTTGCGAATCATTTGTTGGCCGGGTGTTGGCTTGCCCTCCAGCGCATCCATTTTCTTGCCTGCCTTCGCAATCGCAGGCTCGATTTTCTTCCGCATGGCCTCGGCTTTCTCGGCCTGCGCCTTCGCGCCAAAGTGATCCGCTCCGATCTTCGCAGCTTGCAGCGCGTCCGCTGCGCCCTTGGCTTTATTGGCAAGCTCAGTCATTCCGCGCGCCACCATGTCAGCGCCTTTATTCTGCTTAGGCGCAACAAAGTCCTTTGGAAGCATCGGCCCAATGAAGTCGCGTTTTGCTTGCTTGGCTTCTTCGTTGGCGATGACTCTTTCCGTCCGCGCACGCGGACTGTCATCCATGTTAAAATCAGGCGGCTCGCCAGGGACTACTCCGCCTCGCGTGACGGTGGATTTCGTTCCCTTGCTGTATTTTTCTTGTTCCTTGGGTGTGGTTGCTGACTTGATAAGCGTCCATATCTCAGGAATGCCGCTGTTTTCCCACCAATTACTAATCCATGCCGTGAAGGATTTGGCGCTGTCTAGAAGGAACTCTCCGAACTGCATCGCATAGCCGACGATGATTTTCCCCCATGCGACCGTTTTGCTGATAGCGTCCTCAATCGCCACCGCCATACCGGGGAATGCGCCTTCAACGGCATCGTGCAGCCAGTTCGCCAATTCCAGCGCCTTCTGTTTTGTGACTTCCCAGAAATAGCCCATCACGCCCATCGGGTCTTCCCATAGAGCGAAGCCCCATTTCATCGCGTCCTTTAGAGCGACGCCGAGCTTCTGGCCCATCTCCACAAAGTCGAGTTTGCCCGCGCCCTCAGTCAGCGTGTCCACAACCTTTGCAACTTCGCTTGCTACGCCCACAAAGAAGCCGCGCATCTTCGAGCCTGCGTGACGTAGGTTGTTGATAACGTCATTGAACACTTTCGCGTTCTTGTCGAGCAACTGCGCCTGCTTGGACAGCGGCCCGCCCGCTGCGGCCATGCCTTCCGTGTCGCGGAACATGCCGAGCATTTCGGTCCCGTTCTTGCCGAGCAGTTTCACGGCGGCGGCGGATTGTGCGGCGGTGTCTGAAAGTCCAGCGATGGCCTTTCCAACGGCAAGCAAGCGTTCGCCGGGGTCGAGCTTGATGAGGTCTTTCGCAAAAAGTCCGATGCTCTCAAAGGCATCCGTGCCGCCAGATTTCAGTGAGCCGATGAGGTTCACGTCCATCTTTTTCATCGCGCTGCCTAGCGCCTCCACCTCGATGCCGTTGTCCCCAAGCACGCGCTTCATCATCGCGAGCCTTCCAACGGTGATGCCCGTCTTGTCGCTCATCTGTTTCAGCCCGCGCCCGTAGTTCATCGCCTCCAACACGCCAGCGCTGAGTGCCGCCGCTGCTACGGTGCCGAATTTGGCAACCGTCTTAAGTCCATTAAGCGCCATGCCGGGGAGCTTCATTAGCCCGCCGCCAAGTGCTCCAATGGCTTTCTCCGCTCCGAGAAACGCGCCTGTGGCGAGGAACTTGACAGGGTTGCGCGCGAACTGCGCGGCGAGGGCTTTGCCGGTCGCTAGCGCCTTGGCAGCGCCGCGCACGAACGGCGAGGTGTCGAGGGACAGAACTGCTTTGAGATTCGGCGAGGCCATTCGTCGCGCACCCTACATTGCGCCGTGCCGCATGGCAAGCGTTTAGCGGAGGTCGTCGCGGATCTCCGTCATCACCGGGTGCATGAGCTTCCCGGCTTTCGTCCAGTCTTGGAACCGCACTTCCACCAGGTCGCCGGGGTTTGCCGCGCCAGCGCAGCGGCCTGCGGGCTTGCCGTCAAATTCAAGCTCGATGCCCTTGCCGTCAAATGAGACGACGCGGAAGGTGTCGCTTTTCCAGTTCTTGAGCTTCATCGCGAACTCAGTGCGCCCGCCCTTGTATTTCGCCGCCGTGCGCTTGAACACCACGCCCTCTCCGCCCATGCCCTTCACGCGCGCGTAGAGCGCCCGCTTTGAGTCCTCGCCGTAAAAGGTCTGCACCTGCGGAACGCTCATCTCGGAGAGGATGCGGAGCCGGTCGTTCAGGCTCATCCCGCGCACGTCCTCGCCGCCGATTTCCAGCGCGTCGAATGCGGTAAAGTCATCGCCGACAAGCTCGCCGTCCACGATGTAGTTTCCGAGCGGCAAGAGCGCCCGCGCTTTCGCGGGAAGTTTGATCGGGTTGCCGTTGCGGGTCTGCGCGCTGAGTGCGCCAGCGATGCACGTCACCACGCAGCGTTTGCCGTTCAGCTTTTCCTGCGCGGCCCATGCGTCATCAATGAACAAAATGTCCGGCGATGAGAGGTTGATTTCCCATTCGATTGGCTGCTGTGTTTCGATCTTCACGCTGGGGAGTATTCGCTAAAGCGGTTCCGCGTGCAAGTATTATTTTTGCCACCGTTTTTCGAGCTGATTCGCCATGTGTTTCGTCATGTCAGCAACGACGGAATCCACCGCCTGCTGGAGTGCAGGCCCGGCCACCTTCTCCGCGCCAGTGCTGGCGTTCGTGATCGTCGCTTCGAGCAGCATCGCCGTCGCCTTGACGCCACCCCCGCGCGCTGCGTTGCCCTTTTCGGACAGCCGCAGCGTCACTGTTTTTCCGAAGTCACTCGCGGCGCGGATGAATCCTGCGGCGATGTAGGCAGCGGAGGATTTTTTGCGGTTCACCAGCTTGCGCGCCACGTCGATCAGCGTCTTCCCGGATAGCGGCTTTCCTTTTCCGAGCTTGGCGAGAAACTTTGGAGTTTGCCCGCGCGGTAGCCTGCCGTTCTTGCGGTAGTAATTCACCAAAGCATAGGCCAGTCCGGTCATCTTGAACTCTTGGAACGTGCTTTTTTTGTTTGTGCTGCGCTTGCCGCTCGGCATCACGATGCCACGGTTCTTACTAGCCTTCATTTCAGAGTCAATCTTAGCCTGAGAAGTCTTGGGTGTGAGCTTGATCGCGCGCAGACAAACATCGCCAGCCCGCTTGTTTAGTTCGGCGGCGGCGTCCTTGTGGAACTCATCCACGCGCCGCGTCATCGCGGCTTGAAACTCGCGCAAGTCCAGTGTGAACATGGCTCACACTAACACCTCGCCGCCATCCTTGGCAAACACGGAAAGCATCATTTTACGTGCGCCCAAGTTTTCATCTTCAAGACTTTTCGCGCGGTTTCTCTGGCAACGCCAAACAACGTCGCGAGCTTTACAAGCGAGATTTTTTGAGTCGCTCGAATCGATCTCATGCAGCGCACCTTTTCTTCATTCAAAATTGCTGAACCCTGATTTTCTCCGCGCGCCATTCTCTCCGGTCGAAGTCTTGCGGGATGAGTGTCCCCACGCGGAACTCGTTCAGGATGTTTTACTGAGCCGTTCATCTCGCCAAAGCATTTTACGCGACGCCCTTTGGCAATCATGTCGTGAACATTTTCGGATTGCGTGCCTGAGAAAAGATGAGACGGATTCACGCATCCCGGCGTGTCACATCGGTGCAAAACGAGCGCGTCTTGAATATCGAATGTAATCCAGAACGAAACCCGGTGAACCATGTATAATCCACGCTTCATTCCGAACCTTCCATATCCGCTGGCATCGCAATACCCAACCCACAGCCAACATCCGCTTTCGTTTCCTAGTTTTTCAACCTTAGCCCAGAATATTTCCTTGTCTTTTGGCGTGAGTTGCGGGATGAGTTTTGGAGCGTGCGGCATAATGTAAGTGTGCTTTGCGTTAGAGCCGTTTCGGTGCTGAATACACCGCGACGGCTCGCTTACTTTATAACGGAAAGACGTGATGTCAAACGAGTTCATTGCTTTCGGATGAGTCGAATGCCGGACGCACGTAAATTTTAGCGACTCTATCGAATGCGTGCATTTGTCTCTGCTGATCAAATTGTTGCCAGAAAATCTGATCGTATTGGAGCGCCTCGGCCAGTGGCATCCGGTGCCAGATTTCGTCCGGTGAAGCCCCGCAGACCGCGTGAACATGCGCGATGAGGTGCGCCCATTGCGACTGCGAGGCTAGACTTTTCCCGGCTCGTCCCCTGCTTCGCCGCCGCCTGTTTTCTCAACCTCGATGCGGAACTGCGCGGCATCCACGCCGGTCACGATGCCGAGGAACACTTGGAACGCTTCGCCAAACTTCGGCCCGCTCGAATCGGTGATGCCGCATTTGTCTGCCCATTCCAGCGCGGCGTCTCGCGCCTCATCCGGTTTGGACAGTGCCCGCGAGGGCGTCCACACGCCACGCGCAAGCGCCGTGCTTGCGTCTGGCAGCGTGCATAGCCAAAGCAGGATTGCGGTGTCACGGATCGCGCCGGGATACATGTTGGTTGCTTGAAGCTGCGCGAGCGCGGCCTCGCCAATGAACGGCCATTGCATCCCCATCGTCTGCGCTGCCACCTTGCGGCTGGCAGTGTATGGCGCGAGCGGGGCTCCGAATAGCTCGAAGCCTCGTTTGGCGTTGATGAAGGATGATTCTTCGGGTGTGATTTCTTCGCTCATGGCTGGTATAGTCTCATTAGTGTTTTTCGAGTTGGCGAAATATAGAAAAGCGTTCCGTCCGGTGCGCGAGCTTTCAGCCAGTCATTTGCGCTTTCGATGTATTCCCATCCAGCGCGGAGCTTCTTTTTCTGCGGACAAACACCGAACCAGACATGCGATTTCTTAGTGATCGCGCTCATGGTTTTTTCGGGGCTCCTATTTTTTCGCGGTTCTCCGCTGTGGTGTTCAGATTCCAGAAAACGGCAGCGCCCTCGGCGGTGTAGCTCAGCGGCGCGGACACTTCATCCGGCACGCCTTCAATTGGCTTCATCTTCACGCTGGCCTTGCCAAGCGATAGCGAAGGGCAGACAACCCAGGTGTGGTCTTTCATCGGCTTGTGGTTCAGCCGGCGCATGTAGAGCGCCTGCATCACGGTTTCCGTGCTGATGTCTGGAAGGTTCGGCTCGCGCTTCTCCGCTTTGGCCTTGTGCATTTCCTCGGCCATCGCATCCCATGCCTTGATTGCGCGGGTGAACTCCGCGTCCTTGACGATGCGCCACGTCACGATGCCGGGAATCTTCCGCTCGCGCGCTTCGATGACAGCCGCCTCGAATACCTGCGGCGTGACCGGCGATTGCGGGAGCAGCCTGCGCGAGCGGCAAAGGTCGGGCGTGTAGTGGTTGATGCACGGCGGCACGTCTCCGGTGTCGCTGCCTGCCAGCTTCGCGCCCGCGCAAAGCAAGGCCAAGCACAGTTCCTCGTCGGTAGATTCAAAGATTTCCATTTGGTTTAATTGACGTTTGCGGGTTCCGTCTCCCGGCCTTTCGGCGTGTTGAAGGGTTAGCCTTGGATGGACGTGTAAAGCTCTGCCGCTGCCCACGCGCCAATAACGGCGGTGCCGGTAGCGGCGTCTGTGACGACGATGGCGGCTTTGATGTCGAGCGTGTCTCCGGGCAACAGTCCGGAGGACGTGAGCGCGAACGAAGTCTCGGCAAGCGTCAAGCTGCGGATGCTGACGGCGGCTCCGGCGTAAAGGTTCGCGCCAACAGAGCGGTCGCGGCTAACCTTCCGCACGTCCACGATGAGCGTCGCAGCGGTGTCGGCAATGGTCGTGATGCAGCCTGCGGAAAACCGCACCGTCACGGTCGCGGCTGCGACGTAGTAAGGCGGAAGCACTTTGAGGCAGCGAGCGTAGCGCGTGGTTGCACCAGCCGTCTTGAGGTCGCTGGTTCCGATGTAGCTGCCAGCCGTGCCGTGCGTCCCGGTGTAGTAGCCGAGGTCGTCCGTTGCGCTCGTCGCTGGCAGCACGGTGCCGACTGAATCCCACACGCGCCAGATGTCGAATGGCAGCGGGAGTATCTGGTTCGTGTCCGTGGCGAGCGATGAGCGCGGATACGATGGCAGGTTTCCGGCGACGGCCAGATTGCCCTGAATCTGCACATTCGGAAATACTGCCGTGTCGGTGGCCATAAGCTTAGGCGACTGCGAAGCGGCTGGAATACTTGGCCGTGACTTTCTTGAGGCCGTTGCGCTCGTTGTCCACGGTGCCGGTGTCGCGGTAGAATCCGCCAGCCGAGCGGCCAAAGTAGGTGGTCGAATTGACGGGCACGAACGCCGTATAAAAGTTGTGGATGAACAGGCTGCTCGCCGTGGTGATGTCCAGCGTCTCGCCTTCAATGTCGAGTTCGCCTTGAGGATCGCCGACAACTTTGCCGCGCGCCTGCCCGTTGATGCCGGGAATCCACTCGTTAATTTCCGGCGAGACTGACACGGAAAACTTAGAGCAGTTAATGCCGAGTTCTTCGGAGGCGATGCCCCAGACTCCGTTGGTGAAGGATACGAGTTGAACGGCCATGATTAGGATTTGGTGGGTGTTGCGGGTGCGGGTTTCGGAAGTTGTTTTTCCAGCGAGGCGAGTTGCTGTTTTTCGTCGGCGATAGTCGCGCTGCGATCCACGTTGTCTTTCAGCGCCTCCAGCGCGGCGATGGAACGGCGCAAGCCTGCGGCCATTTCCTGAACGTCTTTTTCCTGCTGTGCGGAGAGTGCCATTACGGTGTGAGCGCGCCTGCGGCGAGCGGACGGAAGTTAAGCACGGTCGTGGACTTCGCAACGCCAAGGCAACAGGTGCCCACGCCAGTCGTGTTGTCGGCGGCGGTCTTGGTGATCGCGCCAGCCGTCGTGTGCGTCCACACGGTGTCTCCGATGACAAGAGTAGAACCAAGAACAAGGTTCGCGTCCGAGGTCACAAGACGCGCGGACTGCCCGACGCTGCCTCCAAGGGCGGCGAGGCCATCGCACGCGGAGGCCGCGATGCTGCCGTTGCTGTCGGTCAACTGGAGAAGTCCTGCGGTGTCAACGTAGCACGGCTGCCCGGCTGCGATGATGGTTGCGCCGATGACGTAAAATGGGGAATACTGCGCGCCCGACGATGGAATGAACGACGCGGCGGTTTGTGAGAGTGCAGCCATAGTGGTTCGCTTCTACGTCAAACGCTTGCGACTTGCAAGGGAATTGTGCGGGTGAACACGCGAAAGTTTCCGCGCGTTTCCATCGTCGTCCTTGCGGCCTCGGTCATTACGAGTAGCCAAGTGAAATTCGCTGTGACGTATGCACTCCCCGCTGGCGCGACAAGCGAAGCCTCCACCTTGGCAAACACGTCATTCGCCTCGTCCGCGTCGCGGTTGACGGTGTGGAATGACACGTCGAGTTGCGCAGCGTAGGGCTTCTGCCCTTCCAGCATTTTCTCGCCAACCTCGGCCTTCACCACGATGCGCTCCGTCGCTGTCTCCGCGCCGCTGTTGAACGCCTCAACCTGCAAGTCGAATGGCAGCGTTGCCGCCGCGCGTAGCGCCTGAATTGCCCACGCTTCGATTTTGTTGCCAAGGGTCAGTTGCATTATTCTCCCGCTGTTGGGTCGCCAACCGTGATGTAAAAAATGCCGTCGCGCTCGTCCACGTCGAGGATGACGTGATCTTGTCCGCGCACCGTGACTGGCGTGAATTTCGGCGGTTCGCCGTTCGGATATTTCACCGTATCCGCGTAGTCAGTTAGCAGGCTCTTTTTGATGGCGAGCACCTGCGATCCAGACTCGCCAACTCCACCCGGCAAAAGCACGTCGTTGAATGCGTTCGTGCCGATGACGCAAGGAATTGCGCTCATCGTGCCAATGGTCGTGACGCACGATAGTCCCGTCCATCGCGCTTGCGATGTCACCAGTCGGTCGTGTGCGTCTGTGGTGCGTGACATTGTGAAAAGCAAAGCGCCCGGCCCGAGTGAACAGACCGGGCGCTAAGATGAACAACTAAGCTGACTAGACTCCGCCGATGATGATCGCGAGGTGCTCCGGCTTGAACACCGTGACGCCCCATGCGATCGAGACGTGGTAGGTGTTCATGCGATAGCCGGGATACATCGCAATCTCGAAGCTGAGTCCGGTGCGCGGGTCGGTGATGACTTGGCGGTCGAGCGCCATGTCGCCCTGCGCAGGGATAGCCGGAAGGCGGGTGGCAAGCACGATGGCGTTGCGGCTGAACGCGCAGTTGCGCGAGGAAGTGCCGAACACCGTGATTGCGCGCGTGGCGACGCCCTGAGCGATGCGCAGGCCGGGAGCGGCGAGCGTGATCGTGTCGCCGCTCGCCGGGTTCGCGCCAGCGAACGAAACGGATGCGACGACATACTTGTTGGTGTCGTTTGCGAAGGTGATGATGTCGCCAGCGGCAACAACGCCGGTGCCAGCGGTCGCGAGCGGGATGGCAGTCTGCCCAACGGTGAACGCGGCGCTGGTGCTTGTGGCACTCGCCATCGTGCCAGCGGTCTGACTGCCGACCGCTGCGGACTCGCGCAGTGAGAAGCCGTAGAGGTCGCCGAGCAGACCTTGGCGGAGCAGCGTGCTGTCGCCGCCCTCGTTGACTTTGTAGAGGTTTGCGTAGCCGCGCACCGCGACGCCGCCTGCGGTGGAAAGCACGGCGTGGCGGTCGCTGCCGGGAGCGCCGTTGTCGTCGAGGATTTTCTTCGCGTTGCTGAAGTCGCCGATAACAGGCGCGGTGTTGGCCGTCGCACCGAAGGCGCGGGAAGCGCCAGCGTTCGCGGCAGTCCAGATGTCAGTCTCCACTTCGTTGACTGCGGCGCGGATAGCCTGCGCGATCTGATCCTGCTGGATCGTCAGGTAGCCCGGCCCCTTGTCCACCGCCATGATGTCTTCGCCGCTCCAGCTAAAGCCGAACGAGCGGGCTTTGGTGATCGTGAGCGACTTGTTGCCGATGGTCTGATTGAGCGCGGTCGGAACGGCCATCGCAGGAACGATGTCAGCGCCGGAGGCGTTCACAGGTGCGACGATGGAGCGGAGCGTTTGCCCGACTGCAACCATGTCTGTGCGGGAATCGCGGGCGACGGTCGGGATGAAACCGGTCAACTCCCGGCTCACCACGTCAAGCGCGGCGTAGGCATCGGGAATCAGGCTGGTGAGTGTGTTGTTGTTGGTGGGTGCGGCCATATATTTGTGCGGTTACGAAGTGAGGTTTTCTGCGGTTGATTAGTCGGTGATCTTCCCGCCCTTTTTGCAAAAGTCGGCTTTGTTAAACGGCGAGAGCTTGTCGAAGTCGGCGCGCTTCATCGTGTTGCCTGCGGCTCCCTGTGCGTCCGTGGAAGTCGCGACGGTCGCGGCCTTGAACGTATTCAGGATGACGTGCTCCTTGAACTCGGCAAGGTTCTTGCCGTTTGCGGTGAAGGTATCCACGGCGTCGGTCAAGCTGACTTTCTGCACGGCTTCAACCGACTTTGCCCACGCTTTGATTTCCGTAATGCGCGCGCGCTCGGCGGTGATTGCGTCGGCTGCGGCTTTCGCGGAGATAGCCGGAACATCGGGCGGCGCTTCCACGGGCGCGGGAGTCGGAGTTGCAAGCGGGGTGACTACCGGCGCGACTGGCTCGGCAACAACGGGTGTGGGCGTGGAAGGTTCCATTTGCGCGGTTATAACAGATTGCGCGGCGGTGTCAATAGCTTTTTCGCCGTCTTTGAAAAGAGCAGCCGGGAGCATTGTGAATAGTCCCGCCCATTGCGCCTTAAATGCCTTGGCTTTCGCGCCGCTGATAACGCTATCCGCGAATCCTGCATCAACTGCCTCTTGCCCGAAAAACCAAGTGCCGAGTTGAGCCTTCATCATGTCTCGGATGTCGGCTTCGTCCTTGCCGGTGCGCGCGACGTAGAGCGCGACGATGCGATCCTCGAATTGCTTTGTGAGTTGCGCTGCGGCTGCGAGGTCGTCGGTGTTGCCGTGCGCTCCGCCAGTGACGCGGTGAATCATTACGCGCGCATTTTCGTAAATGCGAATCTTGCCCGCGTCGGCTGCGAGCATGATGACGCTGGCCATGCTTGCCGCGAGGCCGATGACGTTCACCGTGACGCTCGCGCCGCTGGCTTTAATTGCATCGTAAATCGTGAGGCCGTCATTGCAGTCTCCGCCGGGGCTGTCGAGATTGAGCGTGAGGCTTTTGATTTTGCCAACTCCGCGCAGTTGCTCGGCGAAGTCTTTTGCGGACACGCCCCACATTCCGATTTCGTCGAAGATGTCAATGACGCACTCAGCGTCGCCTTTGTTCGTGATGGAATACCAGTTCTTTTTCATGCTGCTTTTTTCTTGGGTGGTTCGCCGTCATCTTCTTCGTCGTCGTCCGGCTCGATTAGCTCCGGTGGCGTCATCGGCCCTTTCGTCGTCGCCGTCTCGATGCCGAATTTCTCCATCATCATGTTGCTCTCTGCGATTTCGGTCAACGTCTGTTCGAGGTCGGTGCCTTGCTCATCGTGAATCGCTTGCAGGCTGGTGAATTTGTTGGCGAGGTCTTGCGCCTTGGCGACGCCTTCCTTCACGGCGTCCACTCCAGCCCATCGGCGGCCCGTGAATTTCACCGCGTTGAACTTTCGGAGCTTCGCGACCGGCAACGGCACCGCGCCCATGATGAGCGCCATCTTTAGCCATTCGGAAAAGATGCGCCGCTCCGCTGTGGAAATGTCCCATTCTTGCAGCATCATCCATTGCGCCGTGATGCTCAACCTTTCGAGTCGGCCCGCGCTGAAATTGATCTCGGAATAGTTCTGGCCGAGCGTCGAGAATTGCGCGGCTGGAAGGCCCGCGCACATTTCGCGCAAGCTCTCATTGCGGAAGCTGCCCGTCGCCGGATTCGGATTGTTCGGGTTGAACTCCTTGGCGCGCACGCCGGGAGGCAGGCCGTGCATTCCGCCAGGGTTCATTTCCAGCGAGAACTTTTTCATAATGTCGGGGTCTGGCTGCGCTGCCGCCATGCCATCCGGCCCGATCAGATCCGTCTCGAAAAAGACATTGGAGCACGCGCCGACGCGGGCGGATACAACTGCCGCTTCCATCCATTTCGCAAGCTGGCGCGCGTTGCTCATTATCGGCGTCGTCCACGGCACGGGCCGCGTCACGTCCGCGTCGTCGTCAAACTTGGCGTAGTGAATGATGTCCTCGGCTGGAATGCGCGTGCAGTTTTCCTCGCCGCCCTGCATGAACGGCATGGGCGCGTAGCCTCCCCACTGGCTCGCGGTTGCCTTGACGATGTGATATGCCACCGGGACAGGTGCCGCTCCGCTGTCGTCATACTCGATGCCGAATCGCACCGGGTTGCCGGTCGCCGCGCATTTGCCGGTGAAGTAGTAGCTGCACCACTCCGCGTTGATGTGCTGAATCTTGAAGCCGAATGGCTGATAGCGCGCATCGCGGACGAGCCGGATGAAATGCTCGCCGTCGCGCGCGGCGGATTTCAGTCGAAGCTGACGGGATTCGTTGTAGCTGAGTCGTCCGGTGACGGTGCAATTTTCGCGCAACTGCCATTCGCGAAACTTTCGCTCGATGAGCTGGCAGGCGAACACGTCCATTTCGCCGACCTGTATCGTGGCCTTGCCTTTGACTTCGCGGAAAAGTTTTTTCGCGGCTGTTTTTTTGCCGGTCGTCCGTTCGATGTAGGCTGCAATCTGCGCTCGCCGTTCCGTCTCCGCGCGCAGGATTGCCTTTTCCGTCGGAGTGTGAATCACGCGATCCTCCTCCTCCTTAATCATCATGCGGATCGTGTAGCCGTTCGGCCCGATGACGTTCGCGCAGAGGTCTTGGAAGTAGCCGAGAATGTATGGATTTTCCCGCGCGAGGTTTCGGCTGTATGCGCGAAGCTCCCAGTGGTTGCGGTAGATTTCCGCGTCAACTCCGATGCGGTTCACCTGCCAGTCAGGTGACAGCTTTTTCAACTGAGTGATCAGTTGCGTGTAGTCATTCCGCACCGTCGTCGTTTCCGGCGCTGCGCTTTTTGTGGATTGCCAGAATTTCCAGTTCATCGAAAGTAGGGGCGGATGGAACGGGACGGAGCATCACCGCGCAGACCGGACGCTTCGTTTTTTTCCTCCGCGACGAGCGCCTTGAGGTTGCGCACCACGGCAATCATTTTCGGGATGTCAACGCTGGTGATGCTCTGCCCGTTGAAGTTCGTCACCGCGTCGGGGTTGCCTGCCAGCAACAGGAGCGCCGCGTTCGCCGCGTCAAGCTGCTGCTGTGCGTTTGATTTCGTGAGCGTGCTGGCGGGATTTGCCAGAACGATGAAATCGCCAGCCGCGCCGGTCGTCACGTCGCCGCTCGATGTCTGCGTTGCGCGAGCCTGCCACGTCCACGCGCCGACAAGCATCGCCGATGACTGCGCGGCGGTGATGGTGAAAAGGAAGTTGTCGCCGCTCGCCGTGCCTGCGCACGTCACCGCTGCGACTCCGGCTTGGTTCAAAATGAGCGTCGCTGTGTAGGTCGAGGCCGGGCATTCCCGCAGGCTGAGTTGCAGGCGCGTCGTGTCCCCCGACGTGATGGACTGCGGGAATATTGTGAGAAGCGGGAGCGCCATTGTTGGCGCTGCGTATAGCCGCACCGCGCCGGGGTTGCAAGCGTAAATGCTTAGGGTGATGTTTTCGCGAGCCTCGCGGCATACGTGGCGATCCAATCATGCACCGGCTTGCCTCGGATGAGCCAGCCGGATTTCTGCATCACGGCGAAGAAGTTGCCGTCATAATCAGGATTCGGTTCTATGCCGTGATGTTCAAGCGTCTCGTTCATCGTTTCCTCCGAAGTCGGATACGGATGCAACGGCTTTTTTTCTCCGAAAAACAATCGGTGCTTTGCAAAAGCACCCTTTGTATTCTTTGGAGAAGTCTCTGAGGAAGTCTTTGTCTTTAGGGGAACTTCCCGTTTCGTCCACTTCCCATCTTCCCGTTTGGGTAACTTCGATGTTTCTATTTGGGCTACTTCGGCGAGGCGGTCGAGTTCTTCGGTGCGGATTCGGTAATACTTCCGGCGACTCACCCGGCCCTCGGGCTGAATCGTCTCGATCAGGTTCAGGCGCGAAAGGTTCGCCATCGCCTTTCGGATAATCTTCTCAGTCCAGAACGGAAAATACTGCCAGCGCCAATCTTCCGCCGTGTTGAAAATCCACTGCTTTTCTTCGATGCGACGACCGAAGCGCGGATCTCGCAAAAGGTAGTGAAGCTGCTGAAGGATGATTGCTTCGTGAAGCCCGATGACGAGCGCGAGACTTGGCAGTACTTGAAGCGGGGGTTCTTCGATGATGAGCTTTGACATGGATAAAAGTTGCCCCTTCCGCGTCAGACCCGCCTCGAATGAGAGCGGCACGGAAGGGGCGATGAAAAAGGCTTTTGAGCCGGTCTGAATCGGCGCGTCACCATGATTGGCAACGCCGCGACATTGCGCAGCGGCGCGGACATGTCAATTATTTTTTCGCTTCCTGTCGCTGCTCAGTCGGCGATGGAGTCGGCTCGGGTGGCGACTGTTGCGACACGGCGATCACGATGGCGACGAAAATCACAAGCGCGAAAAGAAGCAATGCGCGGATGACGACGCACAGTAAAAACACAATCAGGATGGCGAGTAGGATTATCATAAAGTGTCACAGCCAGCTTCCCCGCGTCTGCCCGCCCTCGAAAATGGCGTAGTCAATTTCCGGCTTCGGCTTCGCGTTCGGCGTGCGCAGGGCTTCGGCGTCGTCGGCAATGGCCTGCTCTAGCGCGTCCCAGTTGCGAGGGTGCAGCCGTAGTGCCGCGAGACAGCCAACCTCGATGTCGAGGGCTTCGTTGCGCGCGTTCTTTTCGTTTTCGTATTTCCGGATCTCCTGCCCGCCGTCAAACGTGATGACGACTTTTTCCACGGTCAACTGCTGAAAGTATTCCTCCGAGAATCGCTGGTTGAAGTGCATCGCCGTCGCGCCCGGTTCCGTCACACGCAGGCGTTCGTAGATGCGATCCTTTGCCTCCCATGTCCCGATTTCATGGCCCTTCAAATTCTTTGCCACCGTGCTCATCTTGCGCGTGATAATCGGTGCGCCAAATCTGCCGACGCCCTTGCTCGCGCGGACGTGGCCTGTGACGTGTTGCACCGGCTCGCGCGCGATGCGCTGGAAAAAGCGATACACTTCCTCCGCGTATGCGCCGCCGTCCACGAATGCCATTCCGAGCCGTAGCTTCGCGCCGCTGGCGTGCGTCCACTCGCGGCCAAGTTCCTTTGCCAGCGCCGTCCAGACTTCTTGGTGCGACGTGTAGCCGTCGAGCACTACGTGGTCGAGTCCCCATGATTCTTCATCGCGGTTCCACGCGCGCCAGCCGACCTCTAGCCGGTTGCGTTGCACGTCGCAAAAGGCCGTGATGAACGACGCGGCCTGCGGAACGGTGTCGTAATTCTCGCGCCGCTCATGTAAGGTTTTCCAGTCAGGCGGCTGCTCGCTTTCGTCGGTGGGGTCGAACGGCTCCGCGTCCACGGTGTTGACCATTGGCCGGCGCGCACGCTTCGGGTCTGCGCTCGCGGCAACTGCCATTTCTTCCTCAGCCATCTGGCCAAGGTATCCTGCCGGGTAGCGCACGGAATCAACCGGGTGCGGCCAAAGCAGGGCGTTGGCGTGGTAGCCTCGCCGCCCGCGAAACTCATTGCGCGGTTTCCAGTTGTCGAATCCCTGCTTGTGCGCCATCGCGTAACGCTCCGCGTCGGTCAGGAACTCGCCGCACCTCGGGCATTCCAGCCGCGCACCCTCGGGCTTGCCTTTGTCGTATCGAAGCTGTC
>Ga0194048_10000693_pt1 | contig 16418 bp, 16 predicted proteins | sample JunL225m_MetaG_FD_161685 | JGI IMG/M metagenome (GOLD analysis project Ga0194048, IMG submission 161685) | Anoxic zone freshwater microbial communities from boreal shield lake in IISD Experimental Lakes Area, Ontario, Canada - Jun2016-L222-5m | ecosystem: Environmental > Aquatic > Freshwater >...
GCTCCAGCGTGGTAACGGCCTTCGTACCTGCGGCCGTCGTCGGCCGCGAACTTGGCGTCGACGAGCCAGTAGGCCTCGGGGATAAAGGCGCGGATCTCTTCCTCGCGACGAGTGAGGATTGCCAGCGTCGGGGTTTGAACACGGCCGAGCGAAACGGCGCCGTCGAATGATGAGCGGAGGCGGATCGTCGCTGCGCGGGTTGCGTTCATGCCGACAATCCAGTCAGCCTCGGAGCGCGAGCGGGCAGCTTCCTCGAGTAGCGCGAATTCACTTGCGGGGCGCAGATTCTCAAGCGCGTCGCGCATCGCAGACTCCGTCATCGACGAGAGCCAGAGCCTCTCGACCGGCTTCTTCGAGCCAGCCTTCTCGTACAGATAGGCGAAGATCAGCTCGCCTTCGCGCCCGGCGTCGCAGGCGTTGATGACGAGATCAACCTCATCGCTGCGCAGATATTCACGGACAACCTTCATCTGCTTCTGCGAGCGCTCGTCGCGCACTTCAAGCTTGAACTTGGTTGGAACTATCGGCAGGTCGGCCATCCGCCACTTCTTAAACTTTTCGTCGTACTGATCTGGATCGGCGAGCGAGACGAGGTGGCCGACAGCCCAGCTGATTATGTGGTCGGGGCCTTCGAGGGCGCGTGATCGCTTCTCTCCAGTGCCGGCTTTCTTCTTGAACGGGCCTGGCAGAACGCGGGCGAGATCCTCCCCCACAGAAGGCTTCTCGGCGATGATCAGTGTCTTACCCATCGCGCCGCAGCGTAGCGGGCTGCCCGACCGAACCTAATCTGACCACTGCGGGAGTTACCTTGAAATACCTTTCGCAGGCCACCAATGAGCGACAAGCCAAACCAGCCACGAGCTAAACGTTCGACCAGCGAGAGCCGCACACGAGTCAAGCGTTCAGATGCTCAGAAGCGCAACGATATGCTGCGTCGCCGTCTGATTCCCGTAGCGATTGTTGCGGCGCTCGCGTTCCTCGTTGGAGCGGTCGCTGGAGCTTCCGCGGGAGCCGAGGGTGAAGACGTCGTGCGGCTTTACGCGCAGGCCTGGTCGAAGGCCGACTGGGCGACAATGCACGCGCAACTGACGAAGCAGACGCAACAACGCTCGCCGCTACTGGATTTTGCACAGGCAAACCGAACAACACTGGCAACAGCCACGGCAGGCGAGCGCTCGGTCAAGACCGGTGAGCCACGGGATCTTGGCGATGGCCGCTGGGAGGTTCCGGTCGCCGTGAAGACGCGGATCTTTGGCACGGTCCGCGGTCATGTCACGCTCCAGGCGGTCGAAGACGGCGACGCCACGAAGATCGCTTGGATTCCAGCCAACGCTTTCCCTTACCTCAGCGCGGGGCAGCAGCTAACGCGAAACACGACGATGCCTGAGCGAGGTTCGCTATTGACTAAAGATGGGCAAGTGATGGTCGCCGGCGCGACTCGCACCTCATCGGTGCCAGACATTTCTAGCGAGGTAGTTGGGCAGCTCGGACCAATTCCAGCCGAACGCGCGCTGGAGATCAATTCGCTTGGCATTCCGTCGGATGCGTGGGTTGGGACGTCAGGCCTTGAGCTGATCTTCCAGCCACAACTTGCTGGCCTTCCGAGCGGCACGCTGCGCGCGGGCAAGCGCGTAATTGCGCGCTCTTCGGGGAGCGCCGGAGAGAAGGTGCGCACGACGATCGTTCCTAGCGTGGAGCGCGCGGCGATCGCCGCGATGTCAGGTCGCCAGGGTGGCATCGTTGCAATCAGCCCACGCAGCGGGGCGATAGAAGCCTTCGCCGGTCAGGCCTTCTCGCTGCTCCAGCCGCCGGGCTCGACCTTCAAGCTGATCACTACCGCGGGAGCGCTCGACGCGGGGATTGCCAGCGCCGAATCGACTTACCCGATGCAGTCAGCGACAGAGCTATCGGGCTTCCGTCTTTCAAACGCTGGCGGCGAGGTTTGCGGCGGCAAACTCGGCGCAGCATTCGCTGAATCCTGCAACTCGGTCTTCGCGCCGCTTGGCGCCAAGCTCGGTTCGGCGAAACTGGTAGCAGCTGCGCAGCGTTTTGGTTTTAACCGCGAGTCGGCGATTCCAGGCGCGGCGCAGAGCACGATTCCGCTCGAACTCGGCGACGAGCTCAATGTTGGGTCGTCGGCAATCGGCCAAGGGCAGGTTCAGGCAAGCGCTCTACAGATGGCCTTAGTGTCGGCGACGATCGCCCGCCGCGGACGGCTAGTCACGCCGACGCTCAATCAGCAGACAGCCGAACGAGCGAAAGCAACCGACGGAGCCCAAGCGATCAAGGCCTCCAGCGCGAAGACGATCGAAAAGTTCATGATTGGCGTGGTCAGAGCTGGAACCGGAACCGCAGCGGCAATTCAGGGCGTTACGGTGGCCGGTAAGACCGGCACAGCCGAGCTGCGCTCGCCGAGCGTTGACCCCGCTGACACTGACGCCTGGTTCGTCGCCTTCGCGCCAGCTAACAAAGAGCGGGTGGCCAACAACGCAGTCGGCGTGATGTTTGTCGGCGCCGGCGCCGGTGGTGAGACCGCCGCCCCCGCGGCCAGAGCAGTCCTTGTCGCAATGCTCGCGAACGACTAAACGTCGAGCGTGACCGTCGCGCTCTTGCCCGGCAACGCGTCGCTACCGATCTCCAGTTCGAGCGGTCGATAATCGAGCGCCGAATGTGGAAGTTTGAAGATCAGGACCGCGCCGGTCGTCGGCAGGTTAGCCGCCGCGCTGTTGGGATACGGATATTGACCGCCGTCGGCGAGCACAGGGGCTTCGCGGAAAACAAGCTTGTTCGCACCATCGACCGGCACGGGCATGTACTCGTCGCCATGGGTATCGACGATCTTGAAGTCGTTTGCAGTCCTTGCGATCGAGTCGCTGCTGTTGAAGGCCCGGACCCAAACCCCAAACCAGAGGTCTTCAGTGCCTAGTGAAGAATCAACCGGCGCGATCCCTGCCAGCAGATCGCGATCGCCCGAGTCGGCTGGGTTGAGCTGACGGGACATCTGGACCTGGTACTGCAGATTGCCGAGCGTGACGTAGACGGCCTCAGACTCGCCAACCGAGACGGTTGCCTCTTTGTCGCCACAGCCGGTGGCGAAACCGACGGCGAGGACGAGCAGCGTGAGTGTGAGGAGGCGGCGGAGCATTGCGGCTGAGAACTGTATTTGATTGCGCCGATCCACGGCCTATGCGCGCAGCCCTGTCGCTGGCTTACGCGCACCGCCGGCGATCGTCGCTCGCGGCCCACGGTCGCGACCATCCTCGAGGATTCGCGCGAGGCGCCCAAGTGCCTTGCGCCATCCGCGCTGGCGCGCTCGGTTCTGCCCAAGCGCACCGACCAGCTTGTCGCTTGGGAATACAGGGCGAGTCTCAACCGTCAGCGTGATGTCAGTGCCGCCATCACCATCCTCGCTGAGCTCGAACGCCGACAGCGTACGGATCCGGTTGTACTTGCCGCCGCAACCGACGAGCACGATCAACCGCGGCGCTGTGATCTCGGTGATCGCCATGTCACCCCAACCGAATCGATCGAATCGGAGGTCCTCACGAAAACGCCCCCCGGCGCCTAGCCCGAATGTCTCCTCTCGAGTCATTCGCCAATCGGTCAGGAAGTGTTCGGTGAACTCCGAGTAGTTGGCCAGATCGCAGAGATAGTCGAAGACTACGTCGACCGGCCGGTCGATCTTCTGGGAAATCGTGCAGGGCTGCATTGCGAGCTGCACTCTATCGGCGGCGCGGCCCGAAAAGCGCTGCGGCTCGAGCTAGGCGGCGCGTGGCAGCGTCAGCCGACGAACGCTCAAGCCGTGCTCAACGTGATCAACTGCCGTGGTCGCCCGCGGCGCTCCAACGTGAGCTTGCCTGCAGAGAGTGCAGACCGACCCTTCAGCGAACTGAAAGATCTGCTCACCTGTGAGCGGCACGCGGCCACAGTCGGCGCAATGAAGCTCGGCAGCGGCCCGCGTGTCGTGCCCCTTGCGCAGCAATCTGATCTCAAGCTCCGGCTCGCCAAGGAGTTGATTCCAACTGAGCATTCGCTGAGTTTCTGCGCCGAGCGCTCTTCTCCTGCCCGATGCTTTCAATTAACTGGCATTCGGGTTAAACTGGTGCCTGGAAGATTCTCGAGTGATCGGATGGTTGCAATGAGCGCAGATCGTCAGCTCAGCAACAACACAGCGGCCCTCTCGCCAGCGTCTGGCGCGCTGGCGCCGCTCGATCCGGCCGAAGTCAAGCTGATCGCTACCGCGCGCGAGGCCTTGACCCAACCAGGCGCTTACTTGCTTCTCAGCGAAGACGGAGTCCTTCGCGTCGTTGCCTTGACCGCTGATTGGACGCGAATTGGCCGCAGCGCCTCGGCTGACGTGCGTTTCGATGATCCAACCGTCTCCCGCCGCCACGCGCTGATAATCCGCGAAGCCGAAGAACTGACCCTGGTCGACGACAGCAGCCTCAACGGGATCTTCGTCGATGGCAAACGGATCGAGCGCTACAGACTCACTGACGGCGACAACTTCCTAATCGGTCGTTACCGAATCAATTTTGTCAGCGTTACTAGCGGCCTTACGGACACGCTCGCCTCGCCATCGGATTCGTTGCCCCTCTAGACTCGGCGCAGATGGCGATCAAAATCTCGGTCCTCAGCCAGAAGGGTGGGACAGGCAAAACAACGACGGTCCGTCACCTCGTTGGCGCCTTCCGCCAAACGGGGCTGCGCGTACTCGCAGTTGACCTAGACCCTCAAGGCAATCTCTCTGACTACTTCGACATCGATCCCGAAGCCGAGCCGACAATCGGCGATGTGCTTTCAGGGCGAGCAGCTGCCAGCGACGCAATCGTCGACGACGTAATCCCTGCCAACCTCAGCCTTGCCGAAGCAGAGATCACGCTGGCCGGCAAGATGGGCCGTGAGCTGACGCTACGCGGGGCGCTAGCCGAGCTCGACGACCGCTATGACGTGATCTTCATCGACTGCCCGCCAGCACTCGGACTGCTAACCGTTAACGCTCTCGTCGCCGCCGACCAAGCATTACTTAGTAGCGAGGCGCAGTACTTCGCCCTGCAGGGTGTCGAGCAGGCGCTCGAGGTGATCGAGCTGGCGCGCGACAGCCTCAACCCAGATCTTCAGTGGCTCGGTGTGCTCTTCAACATCGCCGACATGCGCACGGTTCACTCGCGCGAGGCGTTTGAGGCGCTGCGAGAGCACGTCGGCGATCGACTGCTCGACCAAACGGTGCGTCAGTCGATCGCATACGCAGAATCGGCTGAGCGGGCAACGCCAATCTTCGAGCACCGTCCCGACCTGGCCTGCGACTACCTATTGGTTGCCGCCGAGCTGCTGAGACGGCTAGGCCTCTACGAGCAGAGCGCGCAGATCGCTGCCTTGGTTCCAGCCGAGAGTGGCGCCGCGCCGCGCGACGCCCCGCAAGCCGACTCCTAGAGTTCGCTGACGTCGGCGCCGCCCGGGTCGAAGCGGACGCGCTTCACTTGCGCCCATTCGCTGGTCTCAGCGCTGAGTGCTTCAACTACTCCGCCGGTCGTATCGAAGGTCGTCCATGCCAATACAGTCGGGCCGGCGCCGGAAAGCGTCGCGCCAAGCGCGCCAAACTCTTTCGCCCGCGAAATCAGTTCGCTGGAGCGCGGGTAGAGCGGGCCGCGGTAGGTCTGGTGGAGGCGATCGTGAAGGCCCCGCGCGATCAGATCGAAGTCGCCGCGCGCTAAACCAAGCATCAGCAGTGCGCCGTGGGCGACGTTGAAGACGGCGTCGGCTAGCGGCACCAGATCGGGGAGCGCGGCTCGAGCGGCGCGCGTCGCGACCGCCTCGTCAGGCACTACGAGCACGGCCTCAAGCCCGTCTGGCGGATCAAAGCGGCTCACCTCGCCTCCGGTCGTGACGACGAAACCACCGTGCAGCGCGGCGGCGATGTTGTCGGGATGACCGTCAAGCTCTGTTCCCAGCGCCAGCAGATCGGCGTCGAGTTCAAAAAGGTGGTCGGCCGCCATCAACCCTGCGAGGTAGGCCGCAGCACTGGCGCCGAGCCCGCCGCTGAGGGGTATCTGCGAGCGAATGTTGAAGCTGAAATCGTCCGGTGGATGGAGCCGCTCGAAACCGCGGACCACGAGGTTACGACGGTCGCGCGCTATTTCAAGCTCGGTTTCGACCGTGAAACTGCCGGTCTCCGTCACCTCGAGTTCCATCGCGAGCGAGAGCGCGACGGCAAATGAATCGAACCCGGGGCCAAGGTTGGCCGATGAGGCGGGAACTGTTACGAGCCGGCGCCGCTCCATCGTCAGCCCCAGACGGCGGCCTCGACCGCCGCCAGCTCTGGTTCGCAGGCGATTATCGCGCCGCCAACTTCGATCGCAGTTTCAGGATCTTTCAGCCCATGGCCGGTTAGAACGCAAACGATCCGCTCTACCCCTTCAGGCACGCCGTGGACAATTAGCCCGGCAACCGAGGCCGCGCTAGATGGTTCACAGAAGACGCCGTCATGGTCGGCAAGGAAGCGATAGGCCTCAAGGATCTGTTCATCGGTGACGGAGTTGATCGCGCCACCCGACTCTGCGACAGCGCTGAGCGCTTCTTCGCCGCGCGCCGGGTCGCCAATCCGAATTGCGCTCGCCAGCGTCTCGGGCTGCTCGACTGGATGGCCGAGCACCAGCGGCGCGGCGCCGGCGGCCTGGAAGCCGAGCATCCGCGGCATCCGTTCGAGCTGATCAGCCGACTCAGTGAAACCCTTCCAGTAAGCGGTGATATTGCCGGCGTTACCGACGGGAATCGCGAGCGCGTCGAGCGGCCGCTCAGGGCCGAGCGCCTCTATCAGCTCAAACGCAGCCGTCTTCTGGCCTTCGATCCGCAGCGGGTTGACGCTGTTGACGAGCGCGATCGGGTGGTTGGCGGAGAGTTCGCGAACCAGGCGCAGCGCTTCGTCGAAGTTGCCGCGAAGCCCAATCACGCGGGCGCCATGGATCACGGCCTGCGCCAGCTTGCCACGGGCGATTTTGCCGTCGGGAACGATCACGGCGCAGGTAATGCGAGCGCGAGCCGCGTAGGCGGCGGCGCTGGCGGCAGTGTTGCCGGTCGAGGCGCAGACGACGGCCGTCGAGCCATCACGAACGGCGCCTGAGACGGCGCAGGTCATCCCACGATCCTTGAACGAACCGGTTGGGTTTGCCCCCTCGATCTTGAGCCAAACCTGTGCGCCTAGCCGCTCACTTAGCTCGCAGGCATAGAGCAGCGGCGTTGAGCCTTCGTCGAGGCTGATGATTGGATCGTCCGGGCCAAATGGCAGACGATCGCGGTAGCGCTCGATCAGGCCGGCCATCAGCCGATGAACTGCTCGTCGATTACGCGGATCGCGCGCGGCGCGGCGCGGATGAACTCAAGCTCTGCGATCTGGTCGCAGGCGCTGTAAAAATCTGACTCAAGGATCGAGTGGGTCACCATCACGAGCCGCGCGTTGCCGCCCAGCCCTGACTGGGCGACCGACTTGACTGAGACGCCGTGTTCGCCGAGAAGCCGCGCAACCTGCGCCAGCACGCCCGGCCGATCGGCAACCTCGAGGTGTAGATAGAAGGCCGAGTGAACGGCATCGCTTAGCTTCGCATCACTCTGCGGCGGCTCAATCGCCGGCACGCCGTTGATCACGCTGACGACGTCACCAAGGATCGCGCTGGCCGTCTGCGGGCCGCCGGCGCCGGGGCCGGAGAGCGTGATCTCGGTGATCGCGGGCGACTCGATCGTGACAGCGTTGAACGAACCATTGATGTTGGCCAGCGGGTGGGCTGCGTAGAGAAATGCTGGGTGGACGCGGACCGAGATTGCGTCACCGACGCGCTCGGCCGTACCTAGCAGCTTCAGCGCCAGACCGAACTCCTTCGCGTAGGCGATGTCCTCGGTCGTGAGCTGCTCGATTCCCTCAAAGACAACGTCATCGAGTGAGACCCAGCCGCCGAAGGCGAGCTGTGCGAGCAGAGCCATCTTGGCCGCCGCGTCGGCGCCGCTTACATCCTCGGTCGGGTCGGCCTCTGCGAATCCAAGCTGCTGCGCCTGCGCCAAGGCGGCCTCGTAGCTGGCACCGGTCGAGGCCATCTCGGAGAGAATGAAGTTGGTTGTGCCATTGACGATTCCGTGGACGCGATCGATCCGCGCGCCACTCAGCGATTCGCTGAGCACGCGGATCACCGGCACGACTGCTGCGACTGCTGCCTCGAAGCGGATCTGCCCGCCCCCAGCTTCGGCGGCGGCCCACAGCTCAGGGCCGTGACGGCTCAGCAGCTGCTTGTTGGCGCTGACGACCGGCAGCCCAGCATTCAGAGCTGCGAGCACATAGTCGCGCGTCGGCTCGGTGCCACCCATCACTTCGACGATCAGGTCGGCCTCAGCGATGATCGCCCCTGCGTCACCCTCGCTGCGGGTCAGTACGCCGCTGATTACCGGGCGCCGGCCTGTAAGCAGGGCTACTTCGTCGGCGCGTTCTTCGACAAGTTCAGCGAAGGCTGCTCCGACAGTGCCTCGGCCCAGCAAACCGATCTTCAGCAGCTGCTCAGACATCACGCACCAACAGATCATCGTCGCTTTCCCGGCGCACGACGACGCGCGCGTCGCCATTGCTCGCGAAGATCACTGGAGGCCTCAAAGCGCCGTTGTAGTTGTTGGCCATCGCATGACCGTACGCCCCCGTGGCCGGAACGACGACCAGATCTCCTGCAGCTGGCTGGTTTAGGTCGGCGTCGCGGATCAGGATGTCGCCAGATTCGCAGTGTTTTCCGACTAGATGGCAGGCAGTGCCGCCGCCAAATCGATCGGCAATTTCGGCCTCATAACGGGCGCCGTAAAGCATCGGCCGCAGGTTGTCGGACATGCCGCCATCGACAGCTACGTATGTGTCAACGTTGCGCTTGACCGACTCAACGCTGTAGAGCGTCACGCAACCGTTGGCGACCAGCGCGCGGCCCGGTTCGTCGAGCAGCCGGTGGCCGGGGCCGAAGACGCTCTCCAGAGCACCTGCCTTGGCGGCCGCGTACTCGGCGTAGCCGGGCGGGTGATCCTGCGCCGTGTAGGCGGCGGCAAGTCCGCCACCGAGGTTGTAGGCCTTGAACTCACCGAGACTGGCGAGCGACCGCAGGGCGCCTTCGAACGGCGAGAGATCGAAGATCTGCGAGCCGATGTGGAAGTGCAGCCCCTCAAGCTCAAGCGAGTCGATCGCTTGGGCGCGGGCAATCGCTGCCGGCGCGTGCTCAAGGTCAAAGCCAAACTTCGTGTTCGGACCGCCGGTTGAGATCGCCGGGTGAGTGTCGGGGCTAACTCCAGGAGCAATCCGCAGGTAAATCTTCTGCCTGCTCGATCCGTCCAGCAGCTCTTCGAGCCGGTCCAAATCGCGCAGGTTGTCGACGACGATTGCGCCGATGCCCAGCTCGACGGCGCGTTGCAGGTCGAGCTCGCTCTTTGCGTTTCCGTGCATCTGAATCTGCCCCGCAGGAACGCCTCCAGCGAGTGCGATCGCCAGCTCGCCGGCCGAGGCGACGTCGCAGCCAAACCCTTCTTCGGCGAAGAGCGCGCAGACCGCCGCGCAGGGAAAAGCCTTCGAAGCGAAGATCAGCTTGAAGTCATCGCTTTCAGCGGCGAATGCGCTCTGCAGCCCGCGCGCGCGAGCGCGCATGTCATCTTCGGAGACGATGTAGGCCGGCGTGCCGAACTCGCGCGCCAAATCAACAACATCGCAGCCGCCGACCTCAAGCCTGCCAAGCTCGTTGATTGTGCTCCCGATTGGGTAAACGTTCGCCAGTGGTTGGGCGTCAGCCATCGGCGGGCATCATTCCACTCCGTGCAGGCAGGAGGATCGATCCGCGTCGCTTGAAGACGACCGCCAGCCAGATCAGGCCGCCGAGAATCATCGCCAGGCTCTGCAGCTGCGGCAGCGTTAGGCCTAGCGCGGCGACGTCGTTGCGACGCAGAAACTCAACAAGGAGGCGCTCCAGTCCGGCCAGCAGCAGCCAGAGCGCAAACAAAACTCCCGGCCGCACGCGATCGCGCAGGTTCCACAGCAGCCAGGCGATCAGGCCCATCACCAGCGTCTCGTAGATTGGCGTTGGATGGACGCTGACGCCAGGCGCCGTCGGCACCGTTCCGTCGGGATAGCCCATCGCCCAAGGCCCATCCCAAGCCTTGCCGTAATCGCCGTCGCCTGAGAGCTGGCAGCCGATCCGGCCGATCGCGTAGCCGACAGCCAGCGGTACGGGTGCAAGATCGAAGGTCGCCGTATCAAGACAGCCGCGCCAGCGCGCCCAGATAATCACTGCCAGAGCGCCGCCGGCCGCACCTCCGTACCAGACGAGCCCGGAGCCGGAGAAGATGCTGCCAAGAACGTCGCCGTTAACGCGGTCGAGGTTTTCAACAATCCAGATCAGGCGAGCGCCAATTAACCCGCCGGCGAGCGCGGCAAAGATCGACTCGTAAGCCCAGTCGCCAGGCAGTCCGCGCTCCAGCAAGCGGCGGTGAAGGATCGCGCCGCCGGCAAGAAAGGCGAGCGCGAACATCAGCCCGAAGGTCTTGATCGGCAGCCCGAAAAGATCTAGCTCCGGCTGCATTGCTAGAAGGCTAGAGGTAGTTCAGCGGGCTGGTCACTTGACCATTAATGCGCACTTCGAAGTGGAGGTGGTCGCCAAAGCAGAGGCCGGTGCAGCCGACGTAGCCGATTATCTGCCCTTTGCTGACATTTTGCCCCACGGTCACGGCGTATCGCGATTGATGGGCGTAGCAGGTAGAGAGCGACGCACTGTGGGCAATGCAGGTGTAGTTGCCATAGCCGCCGTTCATTGAGGCGACGCGGACGGTACCGCTGTCAGCGGCACGGATCGGCGTCCCTGAGGGAACCCCGATGTCGATTCCGGGGTGGCAGGATTCCCAAGCGCGGCGCTCGCAGAAGGGCGATGTGATCGGCCCGTTAACCGGCCAGATCATCGACCCGGAGCCTTGGCGGATCGGCCCGCCGCCGACGAGCACTCCCTCGATCTTGGCCTGCGTCTCGAGCATCTGCGAGAGCGCGCCCTCGAGCTTGCGGCGGTCGCTCTTGACGTTCGCTAGAGCCGACGCCTTGATCTCCTTGCTGCGGTCGAAACCACCGCGAGTAGTTACGAGTTCGCTTTTAACCGAAGCGACTTCGTCGCGCTTGAGCTTGATGCGCAGCGCGACCGCGCGCTGGCGCCCCTCGAGTGTGGCCAAGCGATTGGCATTGAGGGTTGCTTCGACCCGCGCCGCTCGCACCAAAGTGATTACTTGCCGATCTTGATCGCCGATGCGCTTGAGGAACTCACTGCGCTCGAGCAGTTCGGCAAAGCCCTTTGAGTCGAGCACGACTGAGATCAGAGTTGGAGCGTCGGCGCGATAGAGCTCAAAAAGGCGCTCTGCGAGCACACGGCGCCCCTCTTCCAAACGCGTCTTCAGCTCAAGCTGGAGACGAAGCTGCTTGCGCAGCTCATCCTGAATCGCGTTAAGCGACTTGGTCTCACGGTCAAGGCCAACTTGAATCTGGTCCTGACGACCTTGCAACTTGTTGATCTTGGCCTGGAGCGTGTCGATCTTTGCCTGCCAGCCAGCTACCTGCGAGGTCAGGATGTTCTCTTTCCCCTTCTTCTTGTCGACCTGCGACTGCGTCGTCTGGATCTTGTTCTTAAGGTTGCTGAGGCGCGCGTCGCTCGATGCGCCGAGTGAGCCAACCGGCATTACGGCCCAGAGCACTGCAGGAAGACTCGCCACGAGAGCGAGCAGGGCAAGGCGGGAGCGCATCAGGGCGCGGAAGCTATTGATCGACTTGTTCATTGGCAATCACTGCAATCAGGCCTGCGAGGTGAGCTGACGGGCTCGCGCTAGAAAAGCGCTAACCGAGCGGCAATGCTCGGTATTCGCCCCTGGAGGCCGAAGCCTCCGTTGGGTCCCCCGCTCCCTCACGCTTAACGGTGAGGAACTCGGCCTGGCCGGAGGTTATCAAGGCCCGCCCGCTAGGCTTGGGAAGAATCTTGTTGAGTCGATCTTAAGGAGCAAAAGTGGCCGGTCTAAGTGGGCGCATGTCAACCGTCATAAAAGCGAAGGTTTCAAAGGTTCTGGACCGCGCTGAAGATCCGGGCGAAACGCTCGATTACAGCTACCAGAAGCAGCTTGAGTCATTGCAGAAGGTGAAGCAGGGAATCGCTGAGGTCGTTACGGCCAAAAAGCGCCTGCAGATGCAGTCTGAAAAGCTGGAGCAATCGGTCGTAAAGCTCGACACGCAGGCTCGCCAAGCGCTCGCCCAGGGCAACGAAGAGCTGGCGCGCGAAGCTTTGGAGCGCAAGAACGTCGCCCAGACCGAGCTGCAGTCGTTCGATTCGCAGATCGCCGAGCTCGAAGGCCAGCAGCAGAAGCTGACCGACTCGGAGGCCAAGCTGCGCGCCAAGATCGAAGCCTTCCGCACAAAGAAGGAGACGATTAAGGCGCAGTACTCAGCCGCCGAAGCTCAGGTCCGTATCTCTGAAGCGGCGACCGGCGTTGGCGAAGAGATGGCCGACGTTGGCCTAGCGATGCAGCGCGCCGTCGATAAGACGGAGGACATGAAGGCCCGCGCCGCAGCGGTCGAAGAGCTCGAGGCCGCCGGCACCTTCGATGACCTAACGACGCTCGGCGACGGCAACGACGACATCGACCGCCAACTCGCAGAGCTCTCCAGCGCCAGCGCGGTAGATGACGACATGGCACGGATGAAGGCAGAGCTTGGCGCTGGCGAACCAGCCCCTGAACTCGAAGCAGGAGAGGAGCCAGCCAAATGATCATCCGGATCGCTTCAGAAGATCAGTACCGACTCGATGATGACGCCCTGGCACGCGTCAACGAGCTCGATAACGCCGCGGTTGCTGCGGTCGAGGCCGGAGACCGTGAAGGCTTCCAGCAGAACTTCGATGCGCTGCTGGCGCTGGTTCGGACTGAAGGCACCGTGATCGCCGACGATGAACTAGAGACCTCCGACGTGATCATCCCACCCGATGACCTCAGCTTCGAGGAGGCTGGCGCGGAGTTCACAGGCGAAGGCCTGATCCCCGACTGATTTAGCTCGCGCGCTTTAGAAGCCGACTGGGTGGCGGGCTACGTAGCCCGAATTTGACTTGCGCAGCGGCCGCCAGCGCGGGCCTTTGCCGCCGCGAGGATCCTCGGCGGCGCTGGTGTCGAGCCGCAGCCCGGCGATGTCTACGTAGGCGTGACCGGGATTGGTGTGGATCGTGATCCAGAGCCCGCTGCCAGCTTGTCCCCAGCGCATAAAGAGCCCTGAATCGAGCGGGCTCTTCAGCAGCGACGCGCCGTGGAGCGCGTAGGAGACGGTTCCAGAGCAGTCATAGCCGCGCGAGACGAAGCTGGAATGGCCGCCGCCGTAGATGTACGGACGGCCGACGATCGCGTTGGCCGCCCAGACAGCTTGCTGAACGACCGCTGGCGCATTGGCCGGCGCAGCGGCGCGTCCATTGGCAAGGCGCTTTGCGCGCGTCCCAGCGACAACCGGCATGTCGGCGAGGTTCGGCTGGCCATACTCCTGGCCGCCTGAGTTGGGAGCTGGGGTCGGCACCGCCGGGGCTGGCGTCGCGGCGGGTGCCGGCGTCGTTGCTGCGACGGCGCTGGACGCACCAAGGCAGCAGACAACTAAGGCCATAGCGGTCGCTGTTGGTATGCGATTCTTGATTCTCATTCGTTCGTCGGCCTACGGGGTTAGCTGACGGGCTGGCGCGGAACGAACCTGCGCCTCACGTGGCTTCCCACGCAACTCGCCCCAACTGATTGGGTCCCCCGATCCCGCTGCTGCGGGACTCGGCTTAAGAAAAAAACCTATACCGCGCCCCCGATGGAACACAGTTGATTGTCGAGAGCCAAGGCAAAAAGGCCGCTAGATGCGATCTTTCCAACTTGCGCAAGGACGTTTGATGCTGGCGCTAGGCTCGCTGCGATGCAGTTGCCCGCGCTACGACATTCACTGCTGCTGGCCTGCGCCGTCCTCTTGGCGCTCGCGGTCGCCTCCTGCGGTCGCGCTGGCGACGGGGCCACTACCGGCTCATCGGGCGCGCAGGCAGCGCCCGGCGAAACCGTTGCAGCCATTCCAAGCGCCGCGACGAAGAACACGACCCGCGTATGGGCCAGCTCACCGGCCTCGATCGCGGCTGCCGCCGCGCGCGCCGTCTACCCCGGCGCACGCCCGAGCCAACGCCCGCTCTCGGTAGTGCTCGCCGACTCGGCGAGCTGGCAATCGACGATCGCCGGCGCCGTCTTGATGGCCGCGCCGCTTCACGCGCCGATGCTGCTGACCGAAGGCGCGCAGATTCCGGCCGCAACGCAGTCAGCGCTGAGCGCGCTGGCGCCGACCGGTGCCGGCAAGGACGGGCCGCAGATAATCCGTCTTGGCTCAGCGGCCTCGCCGACGACGCTCAAGTCGCTCTCGATCGGTGGCGACGACCCGTTCACGTTGGCCGCCAACGTTGACGCCTACCAAGCTCGGATTGCCGGCCGTTGGAGCAGATCGATCGTGATCGCCTCCTCTGACTCACCCGAGATGGCAATGCCGGCCGCAGCTTGGGCGGCTAAATCCGGTGACAGCGTGCTTTTCAGTGGCCGCGACGCGCTTCCGGCAGCAACGGCGTCGGCAATTAAGGCTCACGGCAAGCCGAAGATCTACATCCTCGGCCCTTCCTCGACGATCTCCGAAAATGTCGCTAAGCAGCTCGCACCGCTGGGCCAGGTCACGCGTGTCGGTGCAAACCCCGCTAGCGCCAATGCGATTGCCTTCGCGCGCTTCCGTGATGGCGACTTTGGCTGGGGCGTGATCGACCCCGGCCATGGCCTCGTTTTTACCAATGTCGGTGCGCCGCTGACGGCCGCTGGCGCGGCGCCACTATCCGCAAGCGGCAGCTACGGCCCACTGCTGCTAGTCGGCCGCGATGGAAGCCTGCCTCCAGACGTAACGAATTACCTGCGCGACATTCGCCCTGGTTACTCATCTGACCCGGTCCGCGGCGTTTATAATCACGCTTGGATAATCGGCGACCCGGCAGCCGTCAGCGACCGCGCGCAGGCGACAATCGATAGCCTGCTCGAAATAGCGCCGATCACAAGAAGCGCTGCCACTCCATGAGCGAATCACAGAAGCCACCGAACAACCCAACTCAGGCACTCGACATCAGCGTCGATGACGTCCGTCAGCTCGTGCACGCCTCTACCCCCCACTTTTCGCTACAGCTGCGCAACCGGATTCGCCGCTTAATTGAGGACCTTCCCGCCGGCCACCCGGCGCGGCTCGAAGGGCAGGCGCAGATCGCCCGTCTTGACGAGCTCGGCTACGACGGAGAGATCCGCGGCCATCAGAGCGAGGGGCTTGAGCCGCTCGCCAGCGTAATCGACCCGAAGCTGCGCTAATCGGCTCGGGGCGATGGACGAGAGCCCCCAGAACCCGGCCGGAATTGAAGGAAGCGCGCTCAAAGGGCCGTTCCCGGTCGGCGCTTACGCCGAGATGTTGCGCGAAGAGCTGCGCGGCCGCGCGCGGCTGCAACTGTTCGGCGAGATCTGGAACTTGAGGAAGACGAAGGCTCGCGTCTACTTTGAACTGCGCGACGCGCGCGGCGCCGTGCCGTGCGCAATGTGGACGAACAAGTTCGAGGCGCTCGGCGAGCTTGCCGCTTCACTCTCCGACGGCGCCCAGATCGTCGTCGCCGGTGGCCCCGACTACTACCCCGGCAGCAAGACTTCCTCGCCTTCGTTCTCGTTCGACGTCAGCGATCTGCGCGTCGCTGGTGAGGGAGACCTGCTGGCGCAGCTTGCAGCGCTGCGACGCCAGCTTCAGGGCGAAGGGCTCTTTGAGCCACAGAAGTTACTGGCGCGACCGCAGCTGCCACGGACGATCGGCGTGATCACTAGCGAATCAGGAAAAGCGCGCGACGACATTCTCGCCGGGCTTCAGCGCCGCGGCTGGGCCGGGACGCTGGTCTGGGGCTTCGCGCCGGTGCAGGACCGCAAGGCAGCGGCTGCGATTACGCGGGCTCTGACCGACCTCGCTGGAATCGAACAGGTCGAAACAATCATCGTCGCCCGCGGCGGCGGCTCGCTCGCCGACCTCTTCGCCTTCTGCGACGAGACGCTCTGCCGCACCGTTGCGCTGCTGCGCGTGCCGGTGATCGCGAGCGTCGGCCACCACACCGATCAGACGCTAATTGACGATGTCGCGGCCGAAAGCTGCTCAACGCCGACCCACGCCGCCGAGGCCGCCGTGCCGCTCGACATCAATGCGGCGCGCGCCGCGCTGCGAGCTTCGACCGGCGCCCTCTCGCGCAACGCACAGGGAGCCGTAGTCGGACGCGCCCGTGCGCTGGCGGCACTCGCGCGTGTACCGGGAACACACATCGCCCGCCAGCGCACGGGCG
>Ga0194048_10000698_pt1 | contig 16356 bp, 14 predicted proteins | sample JunL225m_MetaG_FD_161685 | JGI IMG/M metagenome (GOLD analysis project Ga0194048, IMG submission 161685) | Anoxic zone freshwater microbial communities from boreal shield lake in IISD Experimental Lakes Area, Ontario, Canada - Jun2016-L222-5m | ecosystem: Environmental > Aquatic > Freshwater >...
CTATTAATGTATTACTATTATTATTAACAGTAATAGCCCCACTAGTTTGATTATTATTAAATGAAAAAGATGTTCCTTTTGCTAGTGTAGTTGCATCAGGTAGTTTTATTGTTTGTCCACCTGATCCTGTTATTACATAATTTGGAACAGAAGCTTTTGTTAATACAATTTGAGTTCCTGATGCAGCAGTATTTGAAAAACCTGTAATTAATGAATTAGCTGTTATATTATTATCATCATCTAATGTAGCACCTGAGTTTTGTATAAGCTTGCCTGTAGTGGTATCAAATCTTACAATAGCATTATCTGTAGCTGAAGATGGTCCCACTACATCTCCTACACTCCAACTTCTATCAGCTGTAAGATCATGGCTAGTGCCATTAATTGTTAATGTTCTAGCATTTGTTACAGGTGTATACCCAAGAGCTGTTGTAACATCAGATGATGTTATACTTGTAAGATATATATTAGTATCAAGAGCAAAAGTACCAGCAGCTGTCATCTTTACAAATGGTGTTCCTGTAGTCCAAGAAGGATAATTTAGAGCACCCCATGTTCCAACAGTTGGTATAGATGGAAATGTCTGCCAAGTTTTATCACCTCTCCAATATTGTCCAGTAGTTCCTGCTGTTATACCAGGTTCTTTAGCATTCCATGTAGAAGCTGAAGCTATTCTTCCATCAGCAAGTGTACCTGCCCATGTTATAACATGAGCTGTTCCTGAGGATACTATTGTGACATTGGTGTCATCAGTAAATGTCTGTGTTGCTCCAGTTAATGTATTAAGAGATGTTATACCTCCTGTAGGAATAGCTTGTCTGCTAAGAACTCCACTGACGTCAGCCACTACCATTTCTGTCCCTGTTCCTGTTAATGTAGATATTGTTGTATTAGCACTTGATGTATTAACTTTTATAAAGCTAGTTGTATCTCCTAAATAGTACTGATCACTTGAAAAATCTAAGTATATACCCTTAGCACTGCCTCCTGTAGATGTTGAAATAACACTATTACCATCATCAATAAAAATAAAGTTTCCTTTATATATGTTTTGATAATCTCCAAGATAATAAGCATTAAGAGCATAATCTAATTTAAAACCTGTATAATTACCTTGATTTTTTGTTCTGACTTCATTTTGTGTTACCTGCAATGCTGTACCAAATTTATCATTTGTCCAATCTCCTAATAAACTTTCTTGTGTAGCATTGCTACCATCAAAAAATACTTTTAATCCATATGGTATTCCTGCTGCAGCATTCAACAAATAAGTATTATTTGCAAAATCTAAACTTAATCCTATATCGTTACTTAAATACTTTGTTTTTAAAACACTACCTACTGTATCATTAATCAAATAACTATCTGCAAATGTTCCTGCATTGTTATAAGGGATATATGTAGATGTTGGATTTACACTAGCTTTACCATTAAAAGTTGTCCAATCTGTAGAAAATAGGTAACCATCTTGTGATCCACTAGCTTGTTGAATAGTTATATTAGGAGTGGCTCCTCCTGAAGAGAACAATGGTGTAGATGCTGTTACATCTGTTACTGTACCTGTTCCTACAGGAATAGTTACGTTCCCATCTGCTCCTGCTGGTTGTCCATTTACAGATAAAGCAAATGTACCTGAAGCTAATGGTAATGTATTAGTATAATCTGTATTTATATTAAGTGGAGAAGCAATTATATTTTTAAAATAACCATCTCTTTTAAATGTTATACCAGATGGTCTTGCATCTACATAGTTATCAAAAGAATTTCCTTCTTGCCATCCAAAGTTAAAATATGGCTCACCACTACCAATATATAATTCCGATTTCCAAAATGGTTTATCTAAATTATAAGCATTAAATACTTTTGTTTCATCTGCTCCTATAGTTTCATTTAATGTTATTGCAAAATTATTTCCAGTATTAATTTCAGTTCTACCAGCTGTTAGTACCTGTTGAAGATTAGGAGTTACAACAGAAGGTAAAGTTCCTAATGTTAAATAACCAGCTGGATTAGTAGATAGAGGATAGTATAAAAGATCAGCAGCTGTCTGTGTAAGATAACTTGATAAATCAGAAGTTAATGCAAATGTTCCACTTTGACTAGGATAAGTTAAGTTAAAATTACCTAAAGCATTTCCAATATAAATTTGATTTGTATAATAAGCAGCAGTTAAAAGAGGATTACCAAAATCTTGAAGTACTATTACATTAGTATTAAATGAAGCAGATACACTATTTACATAATCAAATATACGAATGCCTGGATTAGGACTATATAGTCCTGAATTATCTAATACAATTCTACCAGTCGCATTATATGATTCTATTGAATTAGTTGTAGTATTCCCTACATCAGTAACTTGTTGCAAGTTTTGACTTCCTCCACCACCTGCTGATGCCCACTGTACACCATCCCAAAAGAATGGTGATAGCAAGTCTGTATCATAAACTTCTAATCCTATATCTGCTGTTGTAAGAGTTGCTCCAAAGACTATTCTTGCTCCTGTAGAAATATTATGCACCCTGCTATTAAATAGCTGGTTTTTATTTAAGTCTATGTCGTGATAGTATTCTTTTTGAGACATCTATAAATCAGTTAAGATAGGTAGGCATACCCAGTGACAGTAGCACTAAATGATATATCTAGTGTATTATTATCTATATGTGTAACCACTCCTGCTATTTCATTACCAGTAAGATCCGTAGTAATTACATTTGGAGGATACCCTAAACTATGTGTAATATGCCATAGAGGACTTCCTGGTAAATCTTGTTTATATGTATAAGCTCCAACAATACCTGTAGTATTATGAATACTGTTATCAATAATAATTTCAGGGTTTACATTAATTCTAGTAAGGCATCCACCAGCATTTACTTCTATAACATTCTGATGAGTACCACCATAAGTATATACCATTGATGCTTGATTAGGTGTGCGAGGCTCTACTTCACAATGAGTGGTATGATGCATATCTTCATACTCTACACTAAAAGGTTTCCAGGTAGAATAATTAAACACTACTCTTTCAGATAAAGCACCATAATCTAAATCTTCCTGCCATTTAGTTAATTCATATCTCATAGTAAGAAGATCAAGACTTATATCATCGCAGCAAGATCCTATACCATATTTTAAACTACGATATTCAGTCATTATACCATCTGCAAATGAGCAATAGTTCTTTGTTTTCTTACTAAGATAATCTTTCATCGTGTATTATTTTTCTGTTTTAGTTTAGCTTCATATGCAGCAAGACAACTTGAGCACACTTGTTTACCATCACTAGCAGTTCTTCTTTGACATCCACAGCTCATAGCTGTATTACAGTTAGGGCAATTCATATATTTGGTTTTTGGTTAATTAACATTTAACACAGTCCATCTTCATTAAACGCTTTTGAGCATATTGTAAAAGTTCCATAGCTTCATGATTCTCATGACATTCCTCTACTTTAGCTTTAGCTGCATCTATAAAAGATTTAATAAGTCTAAGTTCTTTTAGTTGATTTTTTACTTGAGGTGCTGGTTCACAAGCTGCCATTTCAAGATCACCTAATTTTTGATGGTATCTATTAATAAATTGTGTCACTCTTAAATGATTGTATTCTACATATACTCTATCATTTGGACTCACTGAATATCTCACTACATAAATACCATCAGGAATAACTTCAGATGTATCACCACACCCTGAGGTTTGTATACCTAAAGAGCAAGCATTAAGTACTAAATTAAAATTAGGAAGAACATCTATACTAATAGGAGAGTTAAATCCTGGAACAGTGATTTGTAGTGTACCACAAGTGACTGGTAACATATCAGTGTATATAGATGTATCAAACACCCTAAAAACTCTAGGGTTGTTAGTATGGGGTATATCAATAAATAATTGATGTGAATATCCTGACATAGTTATAAGTTTAAATAGGGGTATACTTCAATATTAATATACTAAATTTTAGCGACCTCTCCAAAAGAAAAAAGGGAGGGACATGTAGTCCACTCCCTTAGTTTCATAGGTTAGTAAGTATTAGTAAGGTTCAATAACTACACCATTACCAGCTGACACTAACGCAGCAGTAATAGCTGTTGTTAGTGTGGTATATGCAGTTGTATCAGGAACCCAGATGGTCAATAAATATTGATCATTGTCAAAAGTACCTGAAGGATTATTAAGACGTGGAACACTGTGCAAAAGATTAACTGATTTCCACAAATCTGTAGAAGTCAAGTTAAAGTTTCTGATAGCATCAGGAACCTCAATCTCTCTCATCCTTAATGAATCTGTAAAGTTACCATCAGGGAATGCTTCTTGACGATATCTGTTAGAAAGAATCAAATCACGCAAAACTGTTTGACCAAAACCTACTGCTTGTGCAGGAGCTGTCAACTCATTGATAAATTGACTTTGACCTGACGCAACATACCCTGAAGTATTACCTGAAGGTTTGATAGCACATGGTTCACCAGTCTCATCTGTTACAGATGCAAGAATCATCAAAGGTTGTAACTCATAATGATCAGTTACACGGAAAGTACAGTTACCAAACTTAGTATCTTCATAAGCAACTGTCAAAGTCATACCAGCAACAACTGCAGCAGGAGTAACAATATCACATACATAAGCACTACCAAGACCAGCTTCTGCATCAGCAGCAGAGTATACTTGCAATGGAGTACCGCCATCATTGATAAATACAGCAGGTTGAATAAACTGACTAAGGATTGGATTGATTTTAATTCTATCACTCCATCCTAAAAGAACACAAGCTGCATCTACTGGATCTCCAGTACAAGTAGCAGAACAATCATCAGTGCAACATCCTGAGAATACATCTACAGTGTTGTATACATTGTGACTTAAAAAACGCAATGCAGGAGAACCTTTAAGGTCTACACGCAAGCGATAGGTTTTTCCACACTCAAATAGAAAACCTGGATCACCATCAACAAGATCCCATCCTATAGAAATCACTTGCTGTACAGGAGCATGTGCTGCTACAGTAAAAGCTCTAGTGATGTACTTTGGATTGATCATTTTTGATTTTACAGACTCAGTGTAACCTCCATGATAAGGTCCAATTTTGTCATTGGTAAACAATGATCCTTGAGCAAAAATGAAAGGCTTGTGATTAGTAGCAGATGCTAAATCTATAGCTGCATACGTTTTTGCATCAAAAAAACCAATTTGACCTGGAGTCAAACTTGCTGTGGTACCTGTAGTAACTAAGTCTACTAGGTTACCTGATTTAGTCGCTGCCAAGAACGACTTCTTAAAGGCATGATTAAAATACATAGTAATTGTAATTTAAGGGTTATAAATAAAAAAAATTATTTTAAGAAGAGAAGTTTATACTTCACTCCATCTATACTACTTTTAACTGTGTCAAGATCATTTACAATATTGCTGTAAGGCATGATTGCTTGTAAAGAATCTACTTGTGAAGATAACTCTCTTAAATAACTAAGAGCTTCTTCTACACTATTTAAAGTTCTAGGCATTGTGTTAGGAAGATCTAATATCTTCTCAGCAGCACCTTGAAATCCTTCTATAAGATCATCAGCATGACCTGGCATAGCATCATAAATCTCATTAAGAGCTTTATGTCCAGCATAAGATCCTAATCCTGTAATCTTAAGATGCAGCTTATGAAAACTTGTTGCAGCATTCATAAGCTCATTACCTAAAGCTGCAGTTTGTGCACAACATGCACAAGACTCACTAGAACTTGAAGACATACTCATACTCATTGATGGTGAGCTAAATACTGAGGGTCTTGATAATTTTTGTATCATTAGTTAGATTTTTGTGCATTTTGTGAAGCCCTTTGATATTGAGTTATGCTCTCTATATCTCCTGCTATAATTGCTACTGCCTCATCTATCATCAGTTCTGTAACATCATCATTAAACTCACAATCTTGATTTGCACTAGATAGTCCAGTTGATGGATTGATACAATTATCAAAGGTTATCTCTAATGGTTTTCTATAATAAGATAGAGTGGATTGTTCCACGTGAAACTTACCATTAGTATAAATCTTTAAATGATCTGTGTCCATTGTAGCAAATGTTTCACTCCAAATAAAATCTGGACCTTTATATGCATCGTCTATAATAACATCAGCATTTGCTTCTTCTGCAAGATACACTGTCATTATTCTACCAGAGCATACATCATCATTTGCTAAAGCAGATACTTTTATATAATAAGAGTAGTCTGCTGGAAGATGTTCAGTTTCAAAGAACAATGGTTTATTTGTGCCTTTTAAATCTTTCACTGTAATAAACCTTTGTAAATCATCTATTGTTGCTATAGACTGTTCAGCACCTTCCTTCTTTAAGTTGATACCATGAACTTGTCTTCTAAACCATTCTCTCTGGGCTTTATTAAAAGCTTCAGCTATTTGCCAGCATTCTATGTTGTCATAGTCAAAACTAGCTAACTTATTAAGTCTTTGCTGAAACTTTATCCTTAAGAGATTATTATTCATATTAACATTTCCATTTTCTAAGACTCTTACTTATTTAGCTTTTTTAGAGCTATCAACTTTACAACTATCTGTTTTTACACATGTAGAATCACATTTAGTTGACTTTTCAGATGATGCTGAACCACATGCTGTTAACACACTAACTACACATAAAACCAAAATTACTTTTTTCATATATTTATATTATTTATTCCAAGTTTTTTCAACCTTATTTTGAACATCAACTAAAATCTGCTCATTTAGAGGATTTTTAAAGAACTCTGCTACATCACTAGGTGTTTTACCTAAAATTGTAGTGCTTTCCATATGATATATAAATCCATCTCCTCTTGTTGCTATCACCTTATGAAAACTTGCATCTTTTACAAGAGCTCTTATTTTAAGAGTTTCCATATCAAGTGATGTTACTTCTAAGAATCTTTCAGCAGTTTTCTTTTTATTAGTATCCACTGTTTCTCCATTGATGTATTTATCCATGTTATCATACATAACATCAGTAGGAGTAGACTTCTTATACTGAGTACTATTCATATCTATCACTTTTGATACATAGAATAACTTATTAGTGTTCTTGTCAAATAACTTTTGAAGTTCTGCAAGAGCCTTATTTCTAAGTTTCTTAACTTCTGTTTTAGTAGAGATGGTTTCCTCTAATTTATCTAGGTAAAACTTAGGAGGTACAGGCATTTGTCTTGCATCCTCAAAAGACTTAGCTACTATTGAAAAACCACCAGCTTCTATTGCTATTAACTTAATAAGATCATAAGGATCTTTATCAGGCTCTAAGAATAATGGTTCATTGCTACAAGCTATTTTAATCCTTCCCCAGAACTCATCATTGTCTGGTTTAAGTAATCTCACCTTATTCCAAAACTCTTTATCTTCAGGATCTATTACATTAGCTGCAAGTTCTTTCTCAAGCTGAGCTATTATGATTCTGATTTGTTTAATCTTTGCAGATGCCTCATCAGGATCCATGTTTTTAATGTCAGGAGAAAACTCATTAAGTCCTGTAACATACCTTTTGATACCATTCATTTCTAGACAAGCTATTTGTTCCTCATGAAAAGCACCATCAAAGAGCGATAAACCATATTTTTCTAAACCCATGTTGTCCTTTGCAGGTTCAAAAAAAGGTCTGATTGCAATACTAGATCTTTTGTTTTGTGGATATTTTTCCACAATAGTTAAACTACTCATAATTGGTTGTTGGTTTTTAATAAGTGGGTTAAGTTAATCTCAACCCTTTGAGCCTGTTGAAGGTTGCAAGTCTTCTAAAGTATGCATACAACAGGCTAAATATTTATTTTTTCTTTCCCTTACCTGCTACAGCTGTAGAAGATGTAGTAGCTTTAGGGTTAAGACCTACTTTAGTTCCTTTAGAACCAGCAACACTAATTGCTTTACTTGGTGCTGATGATTTACTTGTTTTTGGATTACCTGCCATTTTATGTTTATTTTAATTGGTTACTAAATTATAAAAAGACCCAGGTGCAGTTCTTATGGTATGCACCTGAGTACTGTTTTAATATTAGAATGATCCACCAGTTATTGGATTTCTCATAACAATCTTCAAAACCTTAGTTGGATCTTTAACCCAAATAGCAGGCATTGTTTGTGTCATGAATACACGGTAACCATTGAAGTTTCCAGAAGACTGGAACCCTTGAGTACGACCCATGTAATCCATAGTACCATTTTGATAGAACCATTTCAATTGATTATCCCAACCTAATTTCAACAAGAAGATGTTGTCATTAGTGTTATCTGTGATATCAAAGATAATGAAATTATATGAAGATAATGGGAAACCATCTATAATTGGGTTCTCAATATCATTAGTGTGAACATTATCAAATGCTGGGTTAAGAACAAACTGAACATTAGCTAAGAAAGGAATTACATAACTAGTGTAAGCATACCCAAAGTTAAGATCCATTCCAGAACCAGTGATAGCACCAATCTCAGAAGCATTGATAATTAGACCAGAGTTAACAGCATCTTTTTTGATTGCTTCATTAACCATCTTCATTCCGCCCATACCAGTTTGTACAACTAGTTTACGCTTAGGATCAGGTCCTTTAAATTCCACACGACCATTAAAGAAGTTAAATATTTCTGATTTAAACAAGTCAAGATTGAAACTAGACTTATTGTAGATACGCTTGTAAGAGTTGTCAAGTTGTTTCCAAAGACCTACAGATAATCTCAAATCATCTGGACCATCTTGTTTAACACGACCACCATGACCCCACATCAAGTATGTTTCAATATCAGTAGCAATCTTAGTAAGGTGAGCAGCCTCTAAAGTAGTTAAGAAAGTACGAGTTAAAGTACCACCTTGGATAGCTTTTTTAACATACTCTTTACCCATTTTAGCAGCAAGACCTTCTAAACTAGCAACTGAAGGATCATTATTTTTATCAAAGTTTCTCCAGATTTCTGTAACAGGTACAGAACCATCATTCTTAAGACCACCTTTCATCATAAGATCAGCACGAGAAGATACTGAATAGTGTACGTGAGCTTCTGCTCCTCCTACAAAGTTGTAGAACTCACGGAAACCAGCACCATATGCACCAATATCTGAGAATCTTTCTCCATATTCACCTCTAGCAGAACCTTTACGGAAGAACTTAGTACCCATCTTAAGATACTTATCTCCATCTAACCATTTAGTGTTGTCATTGTTTACTAATTGTACTGTATAGATAACACCATCTCCCAAAGGAATGATATCTTCTGTAGGTACAATGTACATTTCCACACCGTTATATTTGTCATAAGTGATGATATCACCATGTCCAAATGTACGTTTGTTTAACTTAATCTTAAATGTAGTACCATCTACTCCAAGGTGAACACCTGAACCTTCAATATTTTCCACAATGTATGGAAGATCTTGAGAAACAGGGATTTGCCATTTGTACTCACCACGAGCATTATCTACATTGATTACATTTTTACCACCAAATGATGACATTTGGTATAAAGGCATTTCTACCTTTTGTGCCATTGCCCAAAGATCTACTGGACCCATATCCATAGGTTCAGCACTCTTTAGCATGTTTACTAAGTGGTATGAGTCTACATGAGAACTAGCTTGATAGTTAGTGTCACGCAGGAATATACCATTGTTTAAAACTGGAGTTGCCATAGGATTATTTGTTTTTAATTGTTAATTATCTTTTAAATATATTAGTCTGTCTACTAATCTTTCTTTGTTGTTGTTGTGGTTCTTGATCATCACTTGCAGAGCTTGCTATTTTATTAGACTGCTCAGTTTTTAACTGTCTCACTGTTTGCTCTACTGCTGCATTCTTACCTTGTTTAGTTAAGTTTGAACGGTATGCTTCAGGATCAGATAATAACCAAAGAGCTTCTGCAATTAGTGGATAGTTAGGTTCTACAAACTGATACTTCTCTAAAAGGTGTCCTAATAAATTAGTAGGTTTACCTGATATAGAAGGATACTGAGGTTGAACAAGTCCTGTGTATAAATTAGCTTGAGTTTTTTTATCAAGTTTTATACCATTGACCTCAGCAGATTTAAGTGCATCATAAACATTTCCAACATAAGCATCAGCAGCATGTTGCTGTTGCATTCTCATATCTTCTTGTCTACCTAGTTGTTCTACAACAACCTGCTCTTGCATTGCATCTAACTTTGGTTTAAACTTTTTAGCTTGTTGCTCAAGTTTACCTAAGTCTCTCCATGTAGAAATCTCCTCATCTATTTCACCATCATCTCCAAACCCAGTTGCTCTTAAATAACTTCTTACTATAAAAGCTTGATCATTAGGATCTTCAGGACTCATATCTCTGTATTCTTCTACATGAGCTAATGCTCTAAACAAACCTTTAAGGTCTTGTCCGCCATCTGCTACATATTTAGCTGCATATTGCAACTCTTCTGGTAATGATTCAAAGAACTGTTGAGGTGTTTCTTTCCTAACTGCTTTTTCTCTTTCCTGAAAGTTTGCTTCTAAAAGCTCCTTCCAATCTTTTACTGAGTATTCTTCCATTGACTTTTCATCATCAAATGGAATAAGCAACCCCTCATCCATTAACTTACTCATTGTATCAACCAATGCAGACTTATCTGTTTTTGGTCTACCTCCTGTTGAGGTTTTAACATCTTCTTCATTTGAAGGAAGATCAAAAATATCATTAATCTCTTTCTTATCTACCACTACACTAGGAGCATCTTCATCATCTCCTTCTTTCTTTTCATACACTAGATCTTCTTTAGTTGGATCTAGAAAACTTAAATCCATATTCCCTTTACTAAAGATGTTAGGTTTCTTGTTTAAATCTAAAGGGGCATCTGTTGGTGTTATTACACTATCAGCATCTGGTGCACCTGCAAAAAGAGAATCAACATCGAAATCTATTTGTTGCACAACTGTTTGTGCATTATCTACTTGTGTACTCATATAAGTTGGTTTTGTTCTACATAATTAATATACTAAATATTATCTAATAAATATTAAAAATGTAGCTGTGAAAAATGAAAATTGTTAGTATACAGCTATAAATTAATCTACTCTTTATTTTTTCTTTTTATCTTTAGAAGGTGCATCATACTTATTCTTATTAGTACGAGCAATTTCTAATTGTTTTTCAGCAACAGTATTTCTAGATTGTATCTCTGCTTGTTTTATATTATTCTGTTCTCTAGTTAAACTCACCTTATTTACTTCTTGCTCTCTCTTAAGATTCATTTCATCTTGAAAACCTTGTTGCTTCTGTATTTTTTCCATAGCATCAAGATAATCAGACTGTTCATTTTGATTGATATCAGAGGATGCTCCATAACCAGCACTTCTAATCTGAGCTTCTGTAAGTCTAACTTGTCTATCTCTATCATTTTGTTCAGCTTCAAACTGCATTTGAGCTGCTTGCTCTTGTTGTTTAGCTTGTATCTCTTGCTGTTGCATTTGTTGCTGTTGTTGAGCTTGTTCTTGTCTAGCAGCATTAGACTTCTCTTCTGAAGCTTTAAGAACACTAGTAAGTTCTGCAATACTCTCAGATTTAATAATATTACCTAAATCAAAGATGGATGCACCTGTTGTATTATTATTAAGAGCTAAAGATTTAAGTTGATCAAGAACAGTTCTATGATTACTCTTAGTTGTAGCAAATATGTTTATATCCCTAGCTAGTAAGTCTGTACCATTCATTTCAAAGTTTACCTTCTCATCATTACCTGTAATATATTGTAATCTTAATGAAGGATTTTTAGAATGATAATACTGAGCTAAGTCTGTTCTCATTGTATGCACTCTAGGCATAAGATAGTCACAATGCTGTACAAAGTAATGTTCTGTTTGTGCATAGGATGCTGCAACTGATTGCTCCACCCCTGTAGCAGTTTGCTGACTTGTTTGCTCACCTAATCTTTGTGGAGATATACCAATAGTTTCAAATGCTTGATTCTTAAAGTAGTTACCTAGTTGTATCCTAGACATGAGACGTTGTGTCTGTTCTAGATTAAGCACTTGATAATGTTGGAAGTTAAGAGCATTCTCAGTGTTAGTGATACTAGTGTCCAATGGTAACATCTGAAAGTTCTTCATAGCAACATAGGCTTTAGCCAGATTATTTTTACCCCAGTCTTCTCCCAATGAGTGACGTGGTAAAGCATTCTGGTCTAACATGATAACCGTGCCTAGCTCATCTACGAGAATATCTGCAATCTGGTTATTCACTATATTATAGCCTATTTGATAAGGTTTCATAAGGTCCACCATACTCACTGATCGCGTATTGCGATCAGAGAACACAGATCCTTCTACAGGAAGTTTACATCCATATACTGTTGAGTCTCCTTTAAATTGAAAAGGTAATCTTTGTACATTAATATACATAGGAGCAAGACCACCAGGATTATTCATACCCCAGAAAGATGGTCTGTTAGGTCCCACTTTAATACCTCCCCAAGTTTCATTAATCCATATCCAATCTATATGTTCACCTACTAAAAGATTATCTTTAGTTTTATTTTTTAAAACTTTTGTATCATACTTTGGTTTCTCAGTGACAATATAAGTTTCATCAACTATATCTTGTATAATTTCACCATCTTCAGTTATCTTAATTAGATGCCCCACTTTACGCTGACTCTTCCAATAACATGTTGTAGCTCTCAGCATATGTGTAGGACCATAATCTAAAAAGTCTTCACCCTCTGCTAATATCCATTGTACTATATCTCCATTGTAAGGCATGTTCTCATAACTAGATAGGAACTGTCTATATGCTAATGAAGGTCCTTCTACATTGTATGCATGAGATCTTGTAGCATCATAATATGATCCATCATTCTGTAACCCTCCTAAAGGAAGACCAGCTGATCTTACAGGATAGATTGCTTCTAATGCTTCAAGTTGATCTTGAGTCATCATATATCCATAACTATCTATGATGTCAGCAACAGTAAGAATATCTATTCTTCCCACCCAGTTACCTTGAGATACATATCTTGCACTAGGACTCTTATGATAGAATGTAAGTAGTGGATTCCAAAGTTCTAACTCATAGTCATCCTCATTCATTTTAAAATGCCAGAACTCTCTATCAGTAATAAGCATATCCCTAAATGCCATGTTCTCTAGCTCATACATGTGGAATCTTTCCTCATCTACTTTTTGTTGATGATTAGCCCACTCTTCTATCATTGACCTATAATCTTTCTTAAAGAATTGTTCTATTTCAGGAAGACTTTTTAATTTTTCTGGAGATAGTTCTTGTTTACCTTCCTCAGATTCTGGATCCATGCCCATCTGTTGCATCTTCATCTTCATCTTTTCTTCAGCTGTAGCAAGAAGGGTTTGTTCTATCATTCCTCTCTTTTCGTCTAACATCTCATTATAAGATATATCATCAACAGCTCTAAACATTAATCGTGAAGTTCTTTTAGCAAACTCACCTGTAAGAACATTAATAACATTAGGAATAATAGGATAGAACTTTAATTCTAAAGCAGATGCATCCTCTTTAGTTAAAGTTTCAATAAGATCAGCATATTCATTATCATCTTCTATGATGTAATCATTTCTATCAATAATACCTTTAGCTAATTTATAGTTTTTAAGTAGACGTCTAGAGTTACGTCTAATCTGTTTAATACCCTGCCATTCTAACCAATCCATATTCCATGCTCCCCACTCTCCATCCTTTTCACTTTTAGGTAGAAACTGAATAGGTTGGGTGAGAGTACCCATCTTATTATACTGGGTTTTTTTACCTGCTTTGAGATCAAGAGCGTTATATACTTGCATAATTTACTTAATGAATTGTAAGTGTGTAATCAAAATCTTCTGTAGTGGTAGTAGTCCAAGGATTTATATTTTCTACTTCTTCAGGAATATAATCATCTTCTAAAAGAATAAAAGCTTCATCTAATCCTATACTACCATTCCTGATTAACTTTTCTACTAATTGTTTTTTAATAGAGATTGTTGTACTTAATAATATATTATCTCCTGAAATATTATATTCCATATTTTATCTTAAGTTTTTAAATGGTTGATTAGGTTTAGAAAACTCTTTTCTTAACATAGCAGGTCGCCCCATATGTCTAAAAGGATTCAATTTTAATTTATGACTTTTTTCTGGATTTTCCAATTTTTTGTTGGTGGTCTCTAGTCTCTTCTGCATCCCTCTATTAGATTGCTGCACTTTAGCAAAGGCAACTAAAGAACAGAATGCTACAAGTCTATCCACGTTTAATCCATCTCTATAAGCTTGCATCTCTTTAAGTAGCATAGGATCTGGTATCCTCTCTACACCATAAGTAGTCTTCACTATTGTTCCATCAGGTAGAGTTTCATGATCAAGCTCTTCCATTAAAAACTCAATACCATAGGATAAGATGGTTCCTTTAAAAAGAGTGCCCACATTCTTCCATCCATATTCCTGGAATACATTTCTATTTGCACCTATATCCTTGAGAAACAACATCATATCTTTAGGTACAAGATATCTTTGTTTCTTCTTAGAGATCATATATTGTATAAAGAGAGACACGTTATTCTCCACTACAGTCCATGCATTGTACCATTCTATTAATATCTCAAGTCTTTCATGTGTCTTTTTAATATCATCAAACCTACCACACCAGCTAGCCACTATAGCATCACGCTCAATTGTATTTTTTATATTCCCATCTCCCTCATCTGTAATAACTTCTATTGGACTCTTGTATACATAAATAGAACACAATGAGTCTGATGTAGTTGTTTTACCTTCAGATACAGGATCTATTGAAGCATAGTACATTCCAAATGTAGGATCTTTAATAGGTCTTTCATATATACACAACACTCCTTCTTTATCCTCAGTCTTCTTTGATATAGGAAATTCTGTAATAGGAATCTTTCTAGAATCTTTAGCTACTATTCTTCCTTCCTCATTTCTAGATAGCTCAAGATATTCCACTGAATATTCTTTATCAGCAATCCTTTGTAACTGCTTGGAAACCAGATGACTAGGAAAGACTGATAACTTTCTTGTAGCAAAGGCTTCTTCAATTGTTCTAGGGTGCTGAGATATTTCTAGTTGATATGCTCCTGGGTCAATATCTTTTTTAAGTTTTTCAAATTCACTATCTAAAGCTTCTAAAGCTTCCTCTACTAAAGAATTACCATAGGTATCTATATATGGAGGCATGCTCCATTGTTCTGGAATAAATAGTCCTGTCAGTCCCACTGATCCATCCTTATCTATAAGAGTGGAGGGCACACCATAGAACCCATTCTCTTCTGGGTGAAGTATATAATTTTTAAGAGGTTCACATTGGTCAAGATCACCCACAGATCCTGCTGCTATAAATTGACCTGTAATTATATGACCACTCTTAAGAGCTGGTTTCATATACCCATATGTAGAGTCCATCTTAGGAGCAATCCCTCCCTCTTCATGAAAGAAGTATGTAACTGGTCCACCCACACCATTGGTTGGATCTTTCTCAAATGAGTAGGAATTTATAGAAGACTTAAGTCCTCTGTAAGTATCCCTTCCTCCTATCCTCACTTTAATCTGTTGTTGCCAAGCTCCCACCTTATCTGGTTCAGCTGGTCTATACCAAGCAGTGTGTTCATTCAAGAAGTTCTTATATTCATTAAGAAACTTCCAAGATCCTTTCTCATTTATGTAATCTTTTAGACTAGCTCCTATCTTTAGCACAGCTCCTTCCTCAAACCAATACTGGTTAAGAAGTTTTGCCATATGGAAATAAGAACTAGCTATCTGACGTTTCTTTAGAATAATTACATGTCTGTAATGTAGTTCTGCTAGTATCTCATAGAGAGCCATATGATACTGAGCATCTCTCACCTTAGCAAAGTCAAATCTCTTTTCCTCTTTATCATATATGGGAAGAAAGTTTAACCACATATAATAGTCTCTAGAGAGATACCAAGTTTTATCATTTGATATAACTAATATTCCAGCACGACATTTATTTTTTTGATCATTCCAATAAGCAATAAAATCTTTAGTCTTTATTGGAGCTTCACAATAATACCCTTGCCTTTGAAACTTTCTACCTTCTACATTAAAAATTGTAGTGGATTCATCAAACTCATATAGTCCTGGTTCTTTAAATAGAGGAATGAGAAAGTCTCTCCACTCTTCTCTAGTAGAAAATTCAGATGTGGTCCATGTACCATCCTTATATGTGGGCACTGATATATAACTAGTCAATGCTGAGTTTTTTTTCTATCCCCTTACCATTTGTCTTTTGTATAATTTCTAGAAGAGTTGCATGAGATGAACTTCTAATGATTCCTTCTATACTATAGTTATTCCAATATTGATTATACAACTCTCTTGGAATAGCAGCCCATTGTTCTGTC
>Ga0194048_10000700_pt1 | contig 16351 bp, 18 predicted proteins | sample JunL225m_MetaG_FD_161685 | JGI IMG/M metagenome (GOLD analysis project Ga0194048, IMG submission 161685) | Anoxic zone freshwater microbial communities from boreal shield lake in IISD Experimental Lakes Area, Ontario, Canada - Jun2016-L222-5m | ecosystem: Environmental > Aquatic > Freshwater >...
GCACGGCAGTTGGCAGCGATGGGCCATCAGCGCCGAACGCGATGCCTGGACCACTGGCAAGCCGGGCGCCTTCCCTCCGGGCATGAACGTGTCGCCATGGTTCCGCGCCGCCGAACTCGCACGGGTGGGCAAACTCGATGAAGCCTCGCGACTACTCACCGACGACTTCACTGCACGCCAGAGCGCAAACTGGATGGCACCAGATGCAGCGAGCCCCGAAGAGCTCGCCGCTCTCGTTGGGTTGCTGCCACAGCCATTGCCCACCGGTAACGCCTACAGCGAATACGTGTTGGCTACCGCGCTCGTGCGGCTCGGTCAGTTCGATCTCGCTGCTCGATATGCAGCCGACCTGTACCGGCGCTCGCCGGGCACGATGCCCGCAGTAGTCGTGGCGCAATGCGCTGCAGCACTCAACGACAATGAGCTCGCCGTGAAATGGTTGCAGGCCGCCTTTGTCAGCGGCACCAACCTCGACAATCTCGCCGAGGCAATCGATCAGCTTCCCGAGTTTGTGCGCCTACGCGATCATCCCGAGATCGCCGCTCTACGCAGCGAGCTCGCGCTAACCCTCTGAGGCTCGGGCTGCCAGCACCGTCACAGCGTGGCCGAGCACCTGCACCACATCGCTTGGCTGCACCGGGCGAGCAATCGACGCGAGCGCCATCCACTCCCCTGAATCGGGCTGCTGGGCCGAGCTCGTAATGCGGCCAACCACCGCTGCTGCGTGAGTGACCTCGTCGCCGACATTGAGCGGCGCTGAGCTCTGCATGCGCCGCACGAACCGAGGCGCCTGCGATCCGCGGCTATCCATGCGCTCGACAAGCTCTTGGCCGGGATAGCAACCCTTGGTGAAGTTCACGGCCTGGGCCACAACGCCGGTCTCAGCTGGAATGGTGGCGTCGGTGATCTCGCTGCCCATTGCAGGCCACCCGGCAACGATGCGAGCAAGTTCGAGTTCGGCCAACGAACCCTCACGCACGCCTGCGGGCGCTTGCGGGTCGGGTCCGATGAGATCGAATGCATCGGTCACACCCCACGCAGGCACACCGTGAGCGACACTCTCGGTTGCGTGACGCACCGAGATGCAGCGCCACTGCACCGCAGCGATATCGACCTTCACACGGATTTTGAACCGATTGAGGCGCGCCATCAGCGGCTCGCCATAACCGTGGTCTGTGTCGATCACAAACTCTTGGTCGGCCACGCGGGCGATACGAATGAGCGCATCGATTTTGCCGACGGGCTGCAAGACAAAGCTGTAGGCCGATGCGCCGACGGCGAGGCCGCGTATGTCTTGGCTGATCTGGCTCTGCAAATACGTGAGCGAATCATCGCCCGACACGTGCACGACATCACGATGTACTTCAGTCCAAAAGGCAGTCACGTGCTTAGTGTGGCGCGGAATCACTCATTGTCGTCGCCTTGTGCTCAGACTTAGGCGACTGTTCCTTGTTCGCGCCGCCGTGCGGTCATGCGGCGAGCAGCAGGGATAGCGGCCAAGAACGCCGATGCCTTGTTCGCGCACTCGAGGTCTTCTTCTTCGGGAATCGAGTCGGCAACGATGCCTGCGCCCGCCTGCAGGTGAGCTCCGTGCGAACTGACGAACATTGTGCGAATGGCCAGTGCGGTATCGAGGTTGCCGCTGAAGTCGATGTAGCCCACCACACCGGCGTATGGCCCACGCTTCACTGGTTCCAGCGAATCGATGATCTCCATCGCACGAACCTTCGGGGCGCCGCTGACCGTGCCCGCAGGCAGTGTTGCGCGCAACACATCGATAGGCGACTTGCCGGCCACCAGAGAACCAGACACCTCAGAGGTGAGGTGCATCACGTGGCTGTACTTCTCGAGGGTCATCAATTCGTCGACATGCACTGTGCCGAACTTGGAGACGCGACCCACATCGTTGCGGGCTAGGTCGACCAGCATGATGTGCTCGGCGATCTCTTTCGGATTTTCGCGCAACTCGCCAGCCATGCGCCGATCGTGTTCTTCGTCGCGGCCTCGACGACGTGTGCCGGCAATAGGACGAGACACGACCTTGCCCTGCAACAACTGAACCATCGGCTCGGGCGACGAACCCACCAGGGTCATCTCGGGATGACGCAAGAAGTACATATACGGGCTCGGGTTGATCTGACGAAGCACGCGATACACGTCGAACGGGTCGGCCTGAAGATCGATATCGAAACGCTGCGACAGCACCACTTGGAACACGTCGCCAGCAAGGATGTGCTCCTTGGCCACTTCGACGGCCTGCTGATATTGACCGTTGGGCATCGACGAAGTCATCGCTGGTAACGCCTCGCCCGGCTCGGGTGGCGAAACCGGCGCATAGGCCAACGGCCGCGCAAGGTCGTCAACGGATTGCTGCACGCGTTGTGCGGCCGAGTCGTAGGCGGCATCGAGTTCGGCGGCGCTGAGGTTGAGCACGGGCACGCTCTCGATGAGGTACACACGCTGACGCCAATGATCGAACGCTGCGAGCGAACCAATCACGCTCATCACCGCATCGGGCATACCGCGGTCGTCGGTTGCTGCGTTGGGCAGGTTCTCAACTTCACGAATGACGTCGTAACCCAAAAAGCCCATCAACCCGCCCTGCAGCGGCGGCAAGTCAGGGAAGAGCGGTGCCTTGTAGTGCTTCAGGATGCCTTCGAGCGCAGCGAGGATGCCGTTGTCGAGCGGCACGTCGGCGGGTAGCGAACCTTCGACGGTGATGGTGCCGTTACGCAACAACATCGAGGCCTGCGGCGAACGGCCAACGAACGAGTAACGGCTCCAGCGTTCGGCGTGCTCGACCGACTCGAGCAAGAACCCGTTGCCGTCGCCCACCAATTTCACATACGCGGCGACCGGCGTTTCAAGGTCGGCCAACAGTTCGGTCCACACCGGCAACACGGTGTGCTCGGCGGCGAGAGCGTGGAACTCTTCACGTGTGGGACGCAGGCGGAAATCGCTCATCGTTGCTCAGTCCTCTGCGCCAAAGCGGCGGAAGAAACAGCTATACGCACCGGTGTGACAGGCGCCGTTGCCTTCTTGCTCAACCTTGAACAGCAACACATCGGCGTCGCAGTCGTAAAAGGCCTCACGCACAAACTGACGATCGCCACTGGTATCGCCTTTGCGCCACACCTCTTGACGACTGCGGCTCCAATAGACCATGCGTCCCTCGGTGAAGGTCATCTGCAAGGTTTCACGGTTCATCCACGCAACCATCAACACGTCTTTGGTGGCGATGTCTTGGGCGATAACCGGCACCAGACCGGCGGCATCGAATTTCACCGCAGCGAGTTGGTCTGAAGTGGCGTCGATCGGTACTCCGGTTGGCATCCGGCCATGTTAGATGCGAACACCGCAACTCGCCTGATCGATTAGATGTAGAGGCCCGTGCTGCTCTCGTTGCGCGAGGCGGCAACCGCATGCAGATCGCGTTCGCGCAGCATGATGTAGTCCTTGCCGCCCACCTCGACCTCGTAGCGATCGTCGGGGCTGAACAACACGCGATCGCCAACTTCGGCGCTGCGTACGTTTTGTCCGAGGGCCACTACTTCGGCCCAAACCAAACGCTTGGCCAGTTGCGCAGTAGCCGGAATGAGGATGCCGCCCATCGTGCGACGCTCGGAATCTTTGTCGGGAATGTGCACCAAGAGACGGTCGTTCAGCATCTTGATCGGGAGCTTGGTGTCTTCGTCGGCCACAGCACGACGGTACCGTCTGGGGCGTGCGGATTGAAACAGTGATGCTCGAGGCGCTCGATGGCGCTCAGGTAGAAGCCGATCTCGTTCGAGTCGATGACGCCCGCGGCGCTGTGGTGCTTGCGCATCCACATCCGCTGTTCGGCGGCGACCGGTTCAACCCTGTGATCGACGCCTTGTTCAACGCACTGGTCGACATCGGCTTCACCACACTGCGGTTCGACTTTCGAGGAGTGAACAACTCATCGGGCAATCACGATGGCGGCGACAGCGAACGTCTCGACATCGTTGCCGCAATCGAACTGCTCGAAGTCATCGACCCCGATGCACCCATCTGGTTGGTGGGCTATTCGTTCGGTGCGTTCGTGTCGCTCAACGTGGTGGACCCACGCATTGCCGGATGGGTTGGCGTCGCTCCCCCGCTGGCCACGATGAACGCTCGTTGCGTGGCCGACACCGATCACCGAACCAAGCTGCTGCTGGTTCCAGAGCACGATCAGTACAGCACCCCGGCAGCCACTGCCGACTTCACCGCATCGTGGGTGTCATGCACGCAGAGCACTGTGGGGATGGCCGATCACTTTCTCAATGGCCGGCTCGATGTGGTGGTTCAGGCCGTATGCGCCCACCTCGAGGCGAGCACATGACCGCCAACGATCAGCTTGATCGCCTGCAGAGTCACGACGACATCCGTCAACTCATCGCCCGCTACTGCTGGGCACTCGACACGCTTGATCGCGAGTTGTTCAACACCGTGTTTGCCCCCGACGCAACCGCCCGCCTTGGCCGCGGCACCCAGCACGGACCCGACGAAATGTGGACGCTGATCCACAGCGTGTTGGCAACGCTCGACCTGAGCCAACACTTGGTCGGATCTCAGCTCATCGACCTGCACGCCGACGGCGCGACGGCCACAAGTCGTTGCCACTTCCACGCGCAACATGTGCGCGCCTCTGTCGAAGGAGGCTCGCAGTACGTAATCGCTGGCCGCTACGACGACCAGTTGGTGCGCACCAGCCTCGGCTGGCGAATCGCCCACCGCAAGCTGACCATGTTGTGGACCACCGGCAATGCGGCCGTGATAGGCGCCTGAGCGACGACTACTTGGCGATGGCCGCGTCGACGCGCTGCTTGAGTTCGGGGGTGAATACCTCGAGCACTTCGAGCGCACCCATGTTGTCGACAACCTGCGACGCACGGCTTGCGCCGGTGATCACGGTAGTGACATTGGGGTTCGAGGCGCACCATGCAATGGCCAACTGAGCCATCGTGCAGCCGATCTCTTCAGCGATGGGGCGCAGGCGCTCGACGCGGTCGACCTCGGCCTGATCGGTGAGGCGCTTGGCCAACCAGCCATAGCCAGGCAACGCCGCGCGACTGTCTTCGGGCACGCCGTCGCGGTACTTGCCGGTGAGCAAACCAGACGCAAGCGGGCTCCAAATTGTGGTGCCCAAGCCAATGTCTGAGTAGAGACGAGCGAACTCGACCTCGACCTTGCGACGCTCCATCATGTTGTACTGCGGCTGCTCCATCACTGGCTTGTGGAGGTGATGACGTTCGGCGATTTCGTATGCCGCGCGGATCTCGTCGGCAGTCCACTCGCTGGTGCCCCAGTACAGAACCTTGCCGCGCTCGATGAGGTCGTGCATCGCCCACACAGTTTCTTCGATGGGCGTGTTGGGGTCGGCGCGATGGCAGAACAACAAGTCGATGAAGTCGACGCGCAACCGATCGAGACAGCCTTCGATCGAGTGATGCAGGTACTTGCGGTTCAGCGTGTTCGACATATTGGGCATGTTGCCGTCGATGCCCCAGAACACTTTGGTGGAGAGCACGTAGCTCTGACGCTTCCAGCCCAGCTCTTCGATCACGCGGCCCATGATGGCTTCGCTCTCGCCGCCCGCGTAGGCCTCGGCATTGTCGTAGAAGTTGCAGCCGGCATCGTGCGCGGCCTGCATGCATTCGAGCGCTGTGTCGTCTTTGAGTTGGTTGTCGAACGTGACCCACGATCCGAACGAGAGGACCGACAACTGCAGACCTGAGCGACCAAGCCGACGAAATGGCATCTTTGTTTGAGGCATACCGTGACCGTACAGCGAGATCAGCCGGGAGGGCGAACAGTGACCCCTGCGGCGATGAGCGCCCGCTTGGCGTCGGCGATGGTGAACTCGCCGAAGTGAAAGATCGAGGCCGCAAGCACTGCATCGGCATGGCCATTGACGATGCCGTCGACCAGATGTTGCAGATTGCCAACGCCACCGCTGGCGATGACCGCCACGTTGACCGAGTCGGCGATGGTTCGCGTGAGGTTGTTCTCGAAGCCTTCGCGGGTGCCGTCGCGATCCATTGAGGTGAGCAAGATCTCGCCAGCGCCTAACGCTGTTGCCTGCTGCGCCCACTCAACCGCGTCGCGTCCGGTTGGGGTTCGGCCGCCGTGCAAGAACACTTCCCAACCACCACCAGCAGCATTGGCTCGGGCGTCTACCGCACAGACCACACACTGCGAACCGAACTCTGCGGCGATCTCGGCTATCAACTCGGGCCGTTCGAACGCAGCGGTGTTGACGCTGACCTTGTCGGCCCCTGCGCGCAACATGCGTCGCGCATCTTCGACGCTGCGAATGCCGCCGCCGACGGTGAACGGAATGAACACTTGCTCGGCCACGCGACGGACAACATCGACCATGGTCTCGCGGCCATCGGATGACGCAGTGATGTCGAGAAACACCAACTCGTCGGCGCCTTCGTTGTCGTATCGAGCCGCGAGTTCAACTGGGTCTCCAGCGTCGCGCAGACCAACAAAATTCACGCCTTTGACGACGCGCCCGTTGGTGACATCGAGGCACGGGATGACGCGTGCAACTTTCATGCTGCGGCCGCCTTCACGAAGTTGGCGAGCAACGCAAGGCCCGACGTACCCGACTTCTCAGGATGAAACTGCGTGGCGAACACGTTGCCATTGCGGAACGCAGCATTGAGTTCGGTGCCGTATTCGACGGTGGCCGCCACCATCGCTGGGTCGTCGGGAACGCCATGCAGCGAATGCACAAAGTACATCCACGAGTCGTTGCCCAAACCGGCAAGCATCGCGTCGTCAGAGCGAGCGACGCGCAATTTGTTCCATTGCATCTGCGGGCGTTTCACACCAGCAGGAATCCAGCGCACCACACCGGGGAGCACGCCCAGACCGGTTGCATCGGCGGTCTCTTCGCTGGAGTCAAACAACATCTGCATACCCACACAGATACCGAGGAACGGGCGACCCGAGGCAACTGCGTCGTGCACGCTGTCTTCGAGATTGGCGGCACGAAGAGCGTTCATACACGCCCCAAACGCACCAACGCCAGGAAGCACCACAGCATCGGCGTCGCGGATAAACGCTGGGTCGACGCTGAGCGACGCATCGCCACCGACGCGTTGAAGCGCCTTCTCAGCAGAACGCAGATTGCCGATGCCGTAGTCGAGCACAGCAATCACCGGACGACGTGATGTCACAGCACACCCTTGGTAGAGGGCAACGATGAGCCCTCAATGCGCACGGCGTCGCGAAGGCAACGAGCTAAGCCTTTGAACGCGGCTTCGATGATGTGATGGGCGTTGGTTCCGCGCCGCAATGACACGTGCAGGGTGATGCCTGCGGCAGTGGCAAAGCTGCTGATTGCGTGCTCGGCTAACTGCGGATCGAACGCTGGATTGCCAAGCGGCAGGCACTCGAGCGTGGGCACATCCCAGACCATGAACGGACGCCCAGAGAGGTCGAGCGCCACTTCGACGAGTGCTTCGTCGAGTGGATACAGACCACTGGCAAAACGGCGCACACCAACCTTGTCGCCAACCGCTTCTCGGAATGCCTCGCCCAAGGTGATGGCCACATCTTCGACGGTGTGATGGGTGTCGATGTGTAGATCACCGATGGCCTGAATGGTGAGATCGAAACCGCCGTGGCGACCAAGTTGATCGAGCATGTGGTCATAGAACGGAATGCCGGTTGAGATATTGGTAACACCGGCGCCGTCGAGGTCGATCGACATGTCGATCGAGGTCTCCTTGGTTTTGCGAACACGGCTTGCTGTGCGAGTCATGCCAGAACCTCCTGCAGTGCGGCGAGAAATGCGTCGTTCTCTTCGGGTGTACCCACGGTGACCCGCAGACAGTTTTCGAGGCGTGGCCATCCGCTGCAATCGCGCACTAACACGCTGCGATCTACGAGGCGCTGCCAGACATCTCGTCCGGCAACCGAGGTCGGCCTGAACAGAATGAAGTTTGCGCCGCTGGGCCACGAGTGCACTGGCATCGAGGCGAATGCCGACCGAATGCGTTCGCGCTCGGAGACGATGAGGTCGATGCGCGCCTGCATCTCGTTCACGTATTGCAGCGCGAGGCGCCCCGCGATCTGCTTGGCGGTATCGAGGTGGTAGGGCAAGATCACCTTGTCGAGTTCGGCCACCAACCACGAAGGCCCAACGAGATATCCAAGCCGTGCGCCAGCCATCGACCATGTCTTACTAAACGTGCGACTGACCACCAACGGTGTTTCTTCGTCGATCAGATCGAGCGCAGTCCAGTCGGCGAATTGGCCATACGCCTCGTCGACCACAACGAGGCCGGGCGCCATCGCCATGACCTCGCGAACGTTTGACTCCGGTTCGACCAAACCGGTTGGGTTATTGGGCGAACACAAAAAGGTGATGATCGGATTACTGGTCTCGCACACTCGCCGCACCTCGGCAAGATCGAGTGTGAAGTCGTCATTACGTTCACCTTCGATCACCGTGGCTCCGGTGAGCCGAGCGATGTGGGCATGCAACTGATACGTGGGCTCGAACGTGGCGACGGTTCTGCCGGGGCCGGCGTATGTGAGCAGCAGCGTTTGCAAGACCTCGTTGGAGCCGTTGGCCACGAACACTTGGCTCGCATCGACATCGTGCAGGGCGGCAATGGCGGCGCGAAGTTCGGTGGCCGCGCGGTCGGGATAGCGATGCCACTCGATGCGTGAGACCTCGGCGGCGAACGCATCGCTCCACGCCGCAGGAGGTGGCGTGGGCGACTCGTTGGTGTTGAGACGCACGCGAACCGACACCTGCGGCGAGTGGTAGCCCTCGAGAGCCTTGAGATCATCACGAACAGCTATGCGAGCCACACGGGCAGGCTAGCGAGCACGCCGATCAACACACGAACACATTGTTTGCAACGATCCGTCGCGGATCGAGCCACTGCGTACGCCAGAATGCCGACATGAGTTCTTCATCGTCCGCCGAGATCAGCGTGATCGCCGATGGTATCAACATGTATCGGGCCCGGGTGGTGGGTCTGGCCGAGCCGTTGATTGGCTCGCCGCAAGACGATCTGATCGCCGCGCTCTATGAGACCGAGCGAGCGTTGCGCAACGCCCATCGAGCCATGCAACGAGCAATGAAGCTGGCCCGCTGATCAACTCGCCCGCTGGGCACTTGCGTCACTGTGGCGAAAAATGACAACGACCCCTTGCGGGGTCGCTGTGCTGTGAAGCCAGGCGGCGGATCCCGGCAACACCCACAAGCCAGGTCGCGAGACCTGTTTGGTGCGCACATTGTTGCACTCGGCAATCATCTGTGCAAGAAAAACCTCGACGCAATTTGAGCCTCGAACGTCGCGTGTCGGCGGCTACTCGCTACTTGGTCTTTGTCGAAGCCGAGCGCTTGCTTGGCAGCAACGACGACGGGCACATGTCTTCGAGCACGCACTCACCGCACTTGGGCTTTTTGGCGTCGCACACCCGGCGGCCATGCAAGATGACGCGCAAGCTGAAATCGCCCCACTCGGCGGGCGGCAGGAACTCATTGAGCTCACGCTCAACCTTTACAGGGTCTTCCTGCTCGGTCAGGCCGAGTTTGCGGCTGAGCCGGCCGACATGGGTGTCTACTGGCAGGCCCGGCAGCTTGAACACAACGCTGCGCACCACGTTGCCGGTCTTTCGGCCAACGCCCGCCAGCGTGACCAGATCCTTCAGTCCGGTGGGAACCTCGCCGCCATATTGATCGACTAACGATTGCGCCATCGAGATGATGTTGCGGGTCTTTGCCTGATAGAAGCCGGTGGAGTGGATCATCACCTCGACATCGGCGGGGTTGGCGCTGGCCAAATCGTGTGCGGTCGGATAGCGATCGAAGAGCGCCGGAGTGACCATGTTGACCCGAACGTCGGTGCACTGAGCTGCCATGATTGTGGCCACCAGCAACTCAAACGCATTGCGGTGATCAAGCTCACAAACAGCTTCGGGGTATTCGACGGTGAGGCGACGCGCCACTTCTTTGGCACGGCCTTTGGGGGTACGGGGTGAACTCACGTCGGTCACCCTAGGGGCTTCCGTTCAGCAGTTGGGGTGACGGGCTATCCTCACCCCGATGCAATCGATCGATGTTTCGGCGCACCTTGATGCGACGGCCGCATCGGCCGTGTTCGATCTCATTGGCCTCGCCGAGATCGCCGACGGATACCGCCCCGTGTCCGACCAGTTCTGGGTAGACCTCACCAGCACAACACGCAACGATCTGCTCAGGATTCGGCTCTCCGAATCCGAATCCGACTCCGCCACGCCGATCGCCTACGCGCAGGTGTCACCTACTGCAACGTCGTGGTCGGTCGAGCTTGTTGTGCGACCCGATCACCGCAGCGGACTCGAGGCAATCGCCCGCACGATGATGGACGCCGCCATCGCCGCAGCGAGCGCGATCGCTCGAGAACCAATTGAGCTGAGCTGGTTGGTCTACTCCCCCACCCCAACGCACGAAGCCATCGCAGAGAGCCTTGGGTTGGCTCCTCGCCGGCGGCTGTACCAAATGCGACGCTCGCTGCCCACCAATCTCGATTTCACCCTGAACACGCGTCCCTTCACGCCAGGAGCCGACGACGACGCATGGCTTCACGTGAACCGTCGCGCCTTTTCGTGGCATGCCGAACAAGGCCAGTGGACCCACGACACACTCAACTCGCGAATGAGCGAGCCGTGGTTCGACCCCACCGGATTTCTGTTGCACGAACGCGACTCGCGCCTCGCCGGTTTTTGCTGGACCAAGATCCATTCCGACACGAACCCGTCGCTCGGCGAGATTTACGTCATCGCAGTCGATCCCGATTTTCACGGTCTCGGATTGGGAAGAGCTCTCACGCTGGCTGGCCTGCACGACATGGCCGAGCGCGGCATCACCGTGGGCATGCTCTTCGTCGACGCCGACAACACCGGTGCGGTTGAGCTGTATACCAAGCTTGGTTTCACGATTCACCGCGTCGACTGCATGTACCAAGGCACAATCGACTCCCACCCGAACTCTCAAGGAGACGCCCGATGAGCACCACTGAAGAACTCCCCCGCTGGGATGTCTCCGATGTGCACGAGTCGTTCGAAGCGCGCACGTTTCTTGCAGCACGCGAACGTTGTGGCGCCGATACCGATCGGCTCGAGGCCTTGTTCGAGCAGCACGGGATTCGCTCACTAGAAACACGCGCCGTAACAGCCCACGATGGCACCGCTGCCGACGCAGTTATCTCCGCTATCAACGAGTGGCAGCAGCAACTCGAAGAACTCTCGGTATACGTCGAAGCCACCGTCTCCACAAACAGCTACGACGAGCAAGCTCAGGCCCTCGCCGACGAACTGCAAACGCTGTACTCGCGCGGCAAGCCCCTGATGGCCCGTTTGGTCGACTGGGTCGCCGCGCTTGGCGCCGAAGAACTCGCGGCGGTGAGTCCGCAGGCCCACGAGCATCTCGGCCCGCTCACCCGTTTGGCGGCTCGCGCCGAGCATCAGATGAGCGAGATCGAAGAAGGCCTCTACGCCGAACTCTCTCGGTCAGGTTCTGCGGCTTGGGGCCGTCTGCACTCAGACGTCACCTCGCAGTTGCAAGCCGATGTGCACTCGGCCGACGGCCAGACCCAGCGTCTCCCGATGGCTGCGGTTCGCGGGCTCGCGACCCACGCTGATCCCGCCGTTCGTCAGGCGGCATACGACGCCGAGATGAGCGCCTGGCCAACCGTTGCTGTTGTGTGCGCTGCAGCGCTCAACGGCGTAAAGGGCGAAGCCAATGTTGTCAACAGCCGTCGGCGCTGGGCTTCACCACTCGACGCATCGCTCTACGCAAACAGCGTGAGCCGCGCCACCTTCGACGCGATGCAAACGGCAGTGCAGTCAGCGCTTCCCGACTTTCATCGCTGGATGCGCGTGAAGTCTCGTTTGCACGGCCAAAGCGGCGCGCTGCAATGGCGCGACCTGTTCGCTCCGTTGCCGTTCGCTCCGGCATCGATCTCGTGGCAAGACGGCCTCGGCATTGTTCGCAACGCGTTCGCGTCATACGGAGGCACCTTGCACGGTCTGGTCGACCGCGCCATCGATGGCCGCTGGATCGATGCCGAGCCGCGCCAAGGCAAGAGCGGCGGGGCCTTTTGCGCTCCCTTCGTCGGCGATCGCTCGTTGGTCTTTCTCAACTGGACAGGCAGCGTCGATTCGGCGCAGACCACCGCTCACGAACTGGGTCACGCCTACCACAACACCCAGTTGGCACATCGCACACCGCTGCAGCGACGCCTGCCGATGGCACTGGCCGAAACCGCCAGCATCTTCTGCGAGACACTTGTGGTCGAAGAGGGCCTACAGCACCTTCAGGGCCACGATCGTCTGGCGTTACTCGACGTAGACCTGCAGGGTTCGGCTCAGGTAGTGGTCGACATCCACAGCCGCTTCTTATTTGAGACCGAGGTCTTTGCTCGTCGTCAGCGGCGCACCCTCGGAGTCACCGAACTCAACGACTTGATGCTCGAGGCCCAGCTCACCGCATATGCAGACGGGCTCGACCAAAGCACCGCACATCCATTTATGTGGGCGGTCAAGGGTCATTACTATGGCTCGCATTTCTACAACTGGCCCTACACCTACGGCCTGTTGTTCGGACTTGGCCTGTTTGCCCGATACCAAGACGACCCAGATCGGTTCCGTGGTGGTTACGACGACCTGTTGTCTCGGGCTGGCATGAACAGCGCCGAGGAGCTCGGACAGTCGTTTGCGCTCGATGTCAGCGATGTCGGGTTCTGGATGGCCAGCATCGACGTCTTACGCTCGCGCATCAACGAATACGAACGGCTCAGCGCAGAGTTGGGTCTCTGAATATGACTACCACCCGAACCCGCTACGACCTCACCCGCGCCGAACTCGGCGAGATGCTTGGCGGCGAACCACGCTTTCGAGTCGACCAGATCTGGAAGGGTCTGTACGAGCAACTCAGCGAGCCCAGGGAACTCACCACGCTGCCTAAAGCGCTCCGTGCCCGACTCGAAGCCGAACTGCCCTCTGCGCTCACCACTGTTGTCGAACGCATCAACGACGACGGCGACACCGTGAAGTACCTCTTCGAACTTGATGGCGGTAGCCGCATCGAGACCGTGCTCATGTTGTACCCCGACCGGGTCACCGTGTGCGTCAGCAGCCAAGCCGGTTGCGCGATGGGCTGCGGGTTCTGCGCCACTGGTCAGGCCGGCTTCACCCGGCAGCTCACGGTCGGCGAGATCGTCGAGCAAGTGGTGCGCGCTTCGCGTAAGGCACGCGAACTCAACCGCCGCTTAGCCAACGTGGTCTTTATGGGAATGGGCGAGCCGCTCGCCAACGAACCAACGGTGTGGGCCGCTATCGAGCGCATCAACAACGACATCGGCCTGGGTGCCCGCCACATCACGGTGTCCACCGTGGGGCTCGTGCCCGGCATCAAGCGGGTCACCGAGTGGCCGATGCAAGTGAACTTGGCTGTGTCACTGCACGCCGCCAACGACACCTTGCGCGACGACATGGTGCCCATCAACCGTCGCTACCCACTCGACGCGCTGATGAATGCATGCGCCGATTATCTCGAGGCCAAAGGTCGACGACTCAGCTTCGAGTGGGCGCTCATCGACGGCGTCAACGACCGCGACAGCGATGCGCGCGAGCTGGCGGCACTGTGTCGCTCGCTGCCTCTCGCAGCGCACGTGAACATCATTCCGCTCAACCCCACGCCCGGATACCTCACGCGCGGCACCCCGATCTCACGCGTGCACAAGTTTCGCGATCGTCTCGAGGAGCTCGGCGTGAATGCAACGGTGCGCCGTAATCGTGGCACCGATATCGATGCCGCCTGCGGGCAGCTCGCCGCCGGGCAACCCGTGCAACCGGTCAGCCTGGGTCGGCGTCCAAGTACTTCGGATTAGCCACCGCGAGCTTGTCGCGCACGCTCTGCCACACAGCGGCACGGACCGCTTCTTGTACCTCAACAGATGAGTCGGTTCGGTCGTCGCCCTCACGAATAGCGCGTGACAGTTCTTCGTCGCTACCAAAGCCCAGCATCTGTAGCCGTTCGAGATGACGCTCGGCTTGCTCGGGCCCAAGTTCGAGTTCGCGCTCGACCATGGAGAGCACCGTGATGGCCACCCGAGTATGAAACTGCAGGCGACCCGAGGTGCCCGCAAGCACATCGCGTTCGAGCCACTCACGCACGGACTCAACAAGTTGTTGAGCCGTTGGAACGTCGTGCGGCATCACCATTTCCCCTCGAGCGCCAAAAACAGATCGTGTTCGTTCTCGCACACGCGACGGCCGATGGCTGCCAATTCGTGGCTGCGAGTGATTCGACCGAGGTGCGACTGCGTTTGGATGATGCACATGATGCCCCACTTCAAGGTGCCGAGTACCTCCCACCACCGAACAATGTCGGCGTCAACAGCCACGTTGGCCGCACGCGAGTAGGCCTCGAAAAACTCGTCGTACTCACCGAGGCCGGCGACCGGTTTACGCACACCGAAACGCCACGCCTTGACACACAGCCAGCCGAGGTCTTCCATCGGGTCGCCGATGTGAGCAAGCTCCCAATCGAGCACTGCTCGCAAGCCATCGGGCCCAACCATGATGTTGCCCAACCGAAAGTCGCCGTGCACGATGCACTGAGGGCCAACGGGCGGACGGTTCTGTTCGAGCCAGCGAAATACCAACTCAAACGTGGGGTGCGAGTACTTCAGCGCGTCGAGCGCCTGACGGTACTGAACGACTTGATCGGTTGGCAACAGGCCGGGCGCCGCAGCGGGATCGATGCTGTGCAACCGTGCCAACGCCACTGCGAAGTCTTGAGCAAGGTGGGTGCGAGCATCGGCGAACTGATCATCGCGCAAGATCTTGCGGGCGATGGTCTCGCCCTCGAAGTGACTCAAGATCATGTACGCCGCACCCAGATCGCTCTTGTCGGTGGACGCCGCAATCACTTCGGGCACCGGCACCCCACCGGCTCGGGCGGCGCGAAGCACCGCAAACTCGTTGCCCATGTCACGAATGTCTCCGCCACGTTGACGTTGAAGAATCAGCATCCGCTCGTTGGCACTGAATTGCCAAGTCTCGCGTGATGCACCGCCAGACAGACGGGACAGATCGGCAATTGCGGCACCGCCCAACACCGCAGACAATGACGCTGCTAGTTCCTCGTTGGCCATGCGCCTAGGTTCGCATAACGCGCCGCTCGCGCTGCAACTGGCTTGATTAGCAGTTGGCGCGAACCGTGGGATACGGGTTCACGGCCGGACCACCGAGCGGGTGAATCTCGAAGTGCAGGTGCGGCGTCGAGAAACGAGCATTGCCCGTGTCGCCCACGTAACCAATGACCTCACCCTTGACCACTTGACCAAGCGTTGCGTACGCATCGAGGTGCGCGTAGTAGTACTTGTTGCCATCGGCACCGGTAAACCAGATCGTGGTTCCGCCAAGTTCGTTTTGCTTGGGCTCTGCAAAGCCATCGACCACAGCCACAATGAGCGTGCCGCGCGAACTGATCATGTCGACGCCTTCGTGCTTGCGTCCACCAGATCGGGCCGCGCCCCATGTATCACCGAAGGCCGTAGAGCCTTGGATAGGGCACACCCAGTCGTCGCCGCTGCCGTAAATCTGATCGATGGTGATGCCTGGGCGCCCACCGCCGCCGCCTGAGCCAGTGGTGCCACCCGCCGAACCGCCCGACGCCCGGTTGCCAGTGGTGACGCCATTGCCGATATCGCCACCGTCGGAGCCAGCGCCTACGGCCTGCGCCTGATCTCGTTTGAGTTTCTCGGCCGAGTCTTGGGCAATCTTCTCGTTGGCTTTTTGACGCTGCGCATCGAGTGCCTTCTTCACAGCCTCACTGGTCAGGCGAGCCTTCTCGATCACCCGCAAGCGATCTACCTCGTCGAGCGCCTTTTGTTGCAATGCCTTGAAGTTGGTCTGCGCCGCTTCGAACTGCTTTGAGGTCTTGTCGGCCGCCTTCTTCTTTTTGTCGAGCTTCTTGTGGATGTCGGCATATTCGTCGAGGCTGCTCGCCGACGCCTCGTTGATGATGCCGATCAACATTGCTGTCTGCGCCAACTCTGTTGGGCCAGCAGTGCCCGTGAGCAAACCAATGCCTGTCGTGCCGGTACCGATGTAACGGTTGACCGCAACCGACTCAACGGTGGTTTGCAGTTCGTTGGCCTGTTGCTGCAGCGACAGAACCTCTTGATCAAGCTTGATCTTTTCGTCTCTGATCACGTCGAGTTTTGACTCGGCCTGAGTCCATGCCTCGGCTGCAGCGTTGGCGCGGTCTCGCGCTGCTGCGATCTCACGGGCAGCGTCTTGCGCTGTGCCTGCACCGGTATCAGCA
>Ga0194048_10000701_pt1 | contig 16350 bp, 14 predicted proteins | sample JunL225m_MetaG_FD_161685 | JGI IMG/M metagenome (GOLD analysis project Ga0194048, IMG submission 161685) | Anoxic zone freshwater microbial communities from boreal shield lake in IISD Experimental Lakes Area, Ontario, Canada - Jun2016-L222-5m | ecosystem: Environmental > Aquatic > Freshwater >...
ATCAACATCCTTACCAGTCGCAGTTGGCAATTTAGTAGCAGCGATATCGGCTTCACGAAGAAGTAGCCAAGCGATGATCACATCACCAATTGCCATTAGTAATCGAGAGGTATTTAAACCAACTTTATAAATCTCATCTGACTTTTCTTGTGAAGCCATGGCATGACCAATTAAAACTGTGATGATCCCATTCGCATCTTCCAGCGCTTTAACTAAAGTCTTCTTCTCTTCAGCATTATTACCACCGGCAGCCGCAAACTTTCTAATTTCTTTTGCAAGCAAACCAATTGCTCGACCACCATCTTTAACAATTTTACGGAAGAAGAAATCTAAACCTTGAATTGCAGTTGTACCTTCATACAAAGTATCAATCTTGGCATCGCGCACATATTGCTCGAGTGGCCAATCTTGGGTGAAACCAGAGCCACCAAATGTTTGGAGTGATTCGGTACCAAGAAGCGTCCAAGATTTTTCAGAACCGTAGCCCTTAACAATTGGGAGCAATAAATCATTTAGTGCAATTAAGTTATCAATTGTGTCGGCGGGTGCGCCATCAGCTTTGGCTATCGCAATCGCATCCTGAATTGATGCGGTATAAAGAACTAACGCGCGCATACCTTCGGAATATGACTTTTGGGTCATGAGCGATCGACGAACATCTGGGTGATGAATGATGGAAACCCGTGGACTCGCTTTATCGTTCATGACCTTCATATCGCCACCCTGGACACGAGTTTTCGCATATGAGAGAGCTTGTTGGTAACCAGCGCTCAAAGTTGCAATCGCTTTAGTTCCAACCATCATCCGCGCAAATTCAATAACTTTAAACATTTGTGCAATACCGTTATGAACATCGCCCAATAAGTAGCCAACAGCAGGCTCTTTTTCGCCTAAATTCATTTCACAAGTAGCAGAAACATTTAGACCCATTTTATGTTCAACTTTAGTTACATATACGCCGTTACGTTTTCCAAGTGCGCCACTTTCGAAATCGAACATAAACTTTGGAATTAAGTAAAGTGAAAGTCCTTTAGTTCCCGGACCGGCACCTTCTGGTCGAGCTAAGACAAAGTGAATAAGATTTTCATTTAAATCGCTATCGCCAGAAGTAATAAATCTTTTAGTGCCCGTGATGTGCCAAGTTCCATCTGGCTGCTCTACCGCTTTTGAACGACCGGCACCGACATCTGAACCAGCTTCAGGTTCGGTTAACATCATGGTTGCGCCCCAATCTTTCTCAACCATAATTTTCGCAAGTTGTTTCTGTTTCTCATTACCTAATACATAAGCAACATGTGCGAACGAAAAACCGGATGCGTAAATATGTACCGATGGATTAGAACCGAGAACCATTTCTGCAATTGCCCAACGAAGTGATGGCGGAATTAAAGTGCCACCGATTTCGACTGGTGCATCAATTAATCCCCAACCATTATCTACATAAGCGCGATAAGACTTAATAAAACTTGGCGGCAACTTTGCATCTCCGGTGGCTGGATTGAAATCAACACCCATGCGATCGCCATCGATAAATGAATCGGCTAAATCTTTTTCAGCAAGGCGTTTAATTTCTTCTAACATTCCCATCGCAGTTGCGCGGTCGATGTCTTTATATATGGATGTACCTAAAATTGAATCGCGATCGAGTAGGTCGAATAAGCAGAACTCAATATCGCGGAGATTGGCTATGTAATGTCCCATTGGTTAAGGATGCTACTGGTGAGTAACATATGCAAGCCTGACAAGCGGTAATCTGAGCGGGCGACGGGAATCGAACCCGCGCTGTCAGCTTGGGAAGCTGACGTGATGCCACTTCACTACGCCCGCGAGTGGTTAGATACCAAAGCATAGGCAAGAGAGATAAGGTCGCCAACCATGTTACTAAGTGATCGCGATATCGCCGCCGAAATCGATGCCGGACGGGTAAAGGTAGAACCTTTCGAACCGAAGATGATCCAACCCTCGAGCGTTGACGTGCGTCTAGACCGGTTCTTCCGGGTTTTTGAAAACCATAAGTACTCGGTGATTGATCCATCAATCGAACAATCTGAATTAACTCGCGAAGTCGCAGTTACCGGCGACGACCATTTCATTTTGCACCCAGGTGAATTTGTACTTGCGAGCACTTATGAAGTTATAACTTTGCCAGACGACATCGCTGGTCGGTTAGAGGGTAAATCTTCGCTCGGTCGCCTTGGCTTACTCACCCATTCAACGGCGGGATTTATTGATCCAGGATTTTCCGGGCATATAACTTTAGAGTTATCGAATGTAGCGAATTTGCCGGTCAAACTATTTCCAGGAATGAAGATCGGACAACTTTGTCTCATCCGACTCTCATCTCCAGCACAGCATCCTTACGGTTCCGCCGTTTATGGTTCCCGTTACCAAGGCCAGCGCGGACCTACCCCAAGCAAATCTTGGTTGAATTTCTACCAAAGCAAAATTCAGTAATATTACTTTCACGTCCTAGGGATTTTACGCTAGAGAGAGAAGTGAAATGAAAACATCTGTAATCGTAATTGCGGTTATTGCGTTACTAGTTCTATATGTAATCTCGCAATACAACAAATTAGTCCGACTAAACGTCACGGTCGATGAAGCATTTGCGCAAATTGAAGTTCAACTAAAGCGCCGTTCTGATTTAATTCCAAATTTAGTGGAGACTGTTAAAGGTTATGCCACACACGAAAAAGAAGCGTTTGAAAAAGTTGTACAAGCACGTGCTGCCGCAACTACTGCATCTTCAGTGCCTGCTGTAGCAGCTGCAGATGGAGCGCTAACCCAAGCTCTACGTGGCTTATTAGCTGTAGCTGAGGCTTATCCAGATTTAAAAGCATCAGCGAATTTCTTATCGTTGCAAGATGAATTATCCACAACGGAAAATAAAGTTTCATTTGCCCGTCAGTTCTATAACGATAATGTGCGCTCGCTTAACACCGCCGTAAAAACTATTCCAACTTCATTTTTCGCTGGGTTAGCCAAAGTGGATGCTCGCGAGTTTTATGAAGTTGAAGATCCGCAAGACCGTAAAGCTCCAACTGTTAAATTCTAAATAATGCCCGATAATTCTTTTAGAGTGATGCAGGCGAGTAATCGCCGTAAAACCATTGGCCTACTTATGGGCATGGCAGTTTTAATTTGGCTAGTTGCATACGCCGCAATGACTTATTTTGGCGCAACCGGAATTGGCGTAATGCCATTTGCGGTTGGCATCGCTTTAATATCAGTTTGGGGTTCTTACTATGCCTCCGATTCATTAGTCGTGCGAATGACCGGAGCTCGCGTAATTGAAGAATCTGAAAACCCAAAGTTATTTGGATTAATTCAAGAAGTAATAATTGCAAGTGGGTTACCAATGCCTAAAGTTGCAATCGTGCAAGATTCCGCACCAAACGCATTTGCTACCGGCAGAAACCCAGAACACGCGTTAATTGCATTTACAACTGGCATATTAGAAGCGATGGATCGCGAACAGCTACAAGGTGTAATCGCGCATGAAATGTCTCATGTTGGAAACCGCGACACGTTAGTTTCAGCAATCGCTGCCACAACTGCTGGCGCAATCGCATTATTAAGTGATTTCTTAATGAGGATGATGTGGTTTGGTGGTGGTCGCCGCGATCGCGATAGTAATTCAAATCCAATTGCTTTATTTCTCTCGCTATTTGTATTGATTTTGGCTCCGATTGCTGCAGTTTTGCTACGCTCGGCAATTTCACGTCGCCGGGAAGCGTTAGCAGATGCAACAGCAGTTAGCTTTACAAGAAACCCTGCAGGATTGCGTTCGGCGCTAGAAGTGTTAGCTGCGGATTCAACAGTAGTTCGAGCAAAATCAAATGCGGTTGCACATATCTGGATTGAATCACCACTTGATGGATCTAGCGTTTCTAAATTATTTGCAACACATCCACCGATTCAAGAACGGATTGCTGCGCTTCGCGCTATGGAATAGTTAGTTTTACATTTCCACTGTAGGGAAAAAAAGTGTAAACGTCGCACCTTTACCTAATTCGGATTTAACTGAAACAGTGCCGCCGTGCGCACCCATAACTGCGTCCACGATAGATAGTCCAAGTCCGCTGCCATCAAGCCCGCTTCGCACTCGTGATGGATCAGCACGGTAAAACCGCTCGAATACTTTTGCTTGATCAGCTTCCGAAAGCCCAGGTCCGTTATCAGTTACTGAAATCGTAATTCCATCTTCATTTTGCGAAACCGAAATATTTACCGCGGTCCCTTCCGGAGTATGGCTCTGTGCGTTAGCAACTAAATTAGCGATTACTTGGTGAATTCTTTGCGAGTCACCCAATATATAAACATCGCCATCTGCATGGTTAACCGAAATTGGATGAGTGCTTTTCGCAGCTTGTGCTGACGCCACAACTTCATTAATAAGTGTTTTAACATCAACTGGATCTCGTTGTAATTCACGAGCTTGATCTAGCCGCGCCAAAAGTAATAAATCTTCAACCAGCGTGCTCATTCGAATAGATTCTTTTTCAATTCGCTGCACTAATTCAGCAGTTTTAGCTTCCCCTTGAACCGCACCTTGACGATGTAATTCCGCAAAGCCACGAATTGCGGTAAGCGGCGTTCGAAGTTCATGGCTGGCATCGGCAACAAATCGACGTAATTTATCCTCACTTGCAATTCGAAGTGCAAAAGATTCTTCAATGCGTGAAAGCATCTGGTTAAGCGAAGTTACTAGATGACCGACTTCAGTATTTGGTTTTGCATCTGGTAATCGTGCCGACAAATCCCCTGCAGCAATTGCTTCCGCGGTTGTTTCAATTCTTGTAAGTGGACGTAATGAGATGTCAATGATTTTTCTAGAAGCCAACGCGATAGTTAAGAGCGCTAACAACCCGATTAGTAAAAATAGAAATCTAAGTCGGGTAATTGTGCGATCAACATCTTCTAACGAGACTGCGGCAACAACACTGCCAAATCCAGAAGGAAGGCTGCGGGCTAAAACTCGGAAATGATTTCCGTCTTTACCAATTTCTATTGTGTAAGGCTTGCCGTCATGGGCCACTACGTCAGCAATAGTCATATTTGAAACCACTCCAGAGAATTGAGCAGTACTCAAATCACCACCAAGAGTTCCAACCACAACACCGGCTGGGTCTAATAAAGTGATTGAAATAGCGGTAGGTACGCCACTTAATGGTTGTACCGACTTAATCGGCTGCGTGCCATCTTCATCGCCATCGGACTGCGTAGGTGCTATTCCAGCACGATCCAACCGGAGTAAAGATCCGCCAGCAATATCATTTAGTTGATTATCTACTTGAGCAATCAAGAAGCTGCGAAACGCACTCTGGGCTGCAAAATCAGAGGCTATGAATCCCATCGCACCGAGTACAACAACCCCGAGCACAAGTCGGTTACGAAGACTCCAAGTGCTTGTGGCGCTGTTAATTCGATGCAGTGGGGATTTCATTAAATATTTTCGCTAGTTAATTCTTAGCGGGCAACCGCAGTCGATAACCAACACCACGAACTGTGTGAATCATTGCTGGTTCGTATATATCAATTTTCTTACGGAGGTAAGAAATATATGTTTCTACAATTCCGGCGTCGCCACGAAAATCATATTGCCACACATGATCAAGAATTTGTGACTTGCTTACAACCCGGTCAGCGTTAATCATCAAGTAACGTAGCAAAATAAATTCAGTAGGTGAGAGCTCGACTAAATTTCCGGCTCGACGCACTTCATGCGTTGCTTCGTTTAATTCGAGATCAGCAAAACGAATCTTTTCATCGTCAGCCACAACTTCAATTACGCCAGTGCGTCGAAGTAGTGCACGTAGCCGCGCTACCAACTCTTCTAAACTAAATGGCTTTGTTACATAATCATCGCCACCAAGTGTTAGACCCTTAATTTTATCTTCGGTTGCATCTTTAGCAGTTAAGAAAAGTACGCCAACGTTATATCCGCCTGCGCGAAGTTGTCGACAAACTTCAAATCCATCAAGATCTGGCAACATCACGTCAAGTACTAGTGCGTGCGGTTTAAATTCTTCTGCAATCCGTAGCGCTTCTGCGCCGTTAGCTGCAGTGCGAACATCAAAGCCAACGAAACGTAAACTCGTTGAAATTAATTCGCTAATACTGCTTTCATCATCGACAACAAGAATGCGATGCATCTTTACATCGGTCTCGTTAGTCATATTGCTTGCTCTTTCTAGAAGCCCTGTGTTTTTCATGGATTATCACCTCGAAGGTGAGCATTCTCCTCTAGTCTGAGTGTTTCCTGAGAATTGCCCTTAGCGCAACTACGAATAATTAAGGCTTAACTGAGCGCAGTAGCGCTTGAGCTACGTCGAGAACCTCGACCGAGGATTCACGAGCCGCTACCCCATCGCTCACCATCACGCGACAGAATGGACATGCAACTGCGACCTCTTCCGCGCCGGTAGCAATCGCTTCATCAACGCGATTTAAATTAATTCGAGTACCGATCTTCTCTTCCATCCACATTCGTCCACCACCAGCACCGCAACAGAACGAACGTTCTTGATTACGCGGCATCTCGGTAATTTCAATTCCGGTGGATTCCAATAGCTCACGTGGTGGTTCGTATATTTGGTTATGTCGACCCAAGTAACAAGGATCGTGATAGGTAAGTTTCTTAGTGGATTTATTTATTGGCTTTAACTTTCCTTCTTTTACTAAAGTATTAAGAAGTTGGGTGTGATGCACCATCTCTAATTCAAATCCGCTTTGACGGTAATCGCGACCGATAGTGGTGAAGCAATGCGGGCAAGTAACAACCACTTTTTTCTTTCCTTTAGGTCGCTCCTGAAAAACTTCTTCAAAAGTTTGAATATTTTCTTTTGCAAGAATTTGATATAGAAATTCATTACCGGCACGTCGTGCTGGATCCCCAGTACAGGTTTCTTTTTTGCCGAGAACCGCAAAAGTTACACCCGACATATAAAGCAATTCTGCAACGGCTTTCGTAGTTTTCTTGGCGCGATCTTCATATGCGCCAGCACAACCAACCCAGAATAAATATTCAACATCATCCGGCAAAGTGCCTTCAACAATTCGAATTGGGAAATCGCATTCCGCAATCCAACCTTCCCGGTCAGAGCGATTTGAACCCCAAGGATTTCCGGCGTTTTCTAGATTTCTAAATGTGCCACCAAGTTCGGAAGGAAATTCGGATTCAACTAATACCTGGAAGCGACGCATATTTACAATGTGATCGATATGTTCGATATCGACCGGACATTCGTTTACACATGCACCACATGTAGTACAAGACCATAAAACTTCTTGCGAAATCGAATTACCTACAATTACTTCATCCACGCCTACTTTTACGACCGCTTCGCCGCTTTGCTTTTCATTAAAAGCCCATTCGCTCTTGCCCAACGCATGATCGCGCATCGCCATAATTAACAGCTTTGGCGAGAGCGGTTTATCAGTATGCCAAGCCGGACATTGTGATTGGCATCGGCCGCACTCAGTGCAGCTCGCCATATCAAGTAAACCCTTCCATGAAATATCAGAAGTTTTACCAAGTCCAAATAAATCATCTTCAGATGGATCTTCGAAATCTATTTCTTTACCTTTAGATAACATAACTGGGAGTGCGCCAAGTGTCGGCGTCGCCCCAGCGTTTCGTTTGAAATAAATATTAAATGGCGCAAGGAAACGGTGCCAAGCGATACCCATTGTTAGATTCGAAGCAATCACAATAAACCAAGTCATCGAAACTATTATTTTGATTGCCGCAACAACTTGAACTGCAACTTCAAGTGATGAGATTGAAGCGCCGTTAAATACCGAAACGATTGGGTAGGAGAGCGCGTAATGTAAATTCCAACTTGTAATGCCAGCGAGCGCACCTTCAAGTCCGCGGAGCGTTAATACGCAGAGTGCGATTACAACAATCACACCTTCTACAAAATAAGCTTTCCATGAAGTAGATCCGAAGAACCGCGAAGTCCTTCCCTTTTTAAAAATTCTGGTTGCTTGTCGAATTCCAATTAGCGCAACAATGCCAATCCCAGTTAACCAAGCAATCGCTTCTACAAATAATTCGTAACCAACAAAGTGTCCAATTAGCGGCAAAGTAAACTCAGGATTTACAACTTGCCCAAACGCGGTAACTAAAGTTCCAAACAAAGCTCCGAAACCAATCATCACAAACCAATGCGCAATTCCGGTTCCAGTGAATTTCAACATCTTCGCGTGCGACAAAATCTCGTGCACAGTTGTGGCTAACCGATAGCCGCGCCGATCGTTGCGAGTTGGATCTGGTTGCCCGGCCTTAATGCGCAGGTAGAGCTCGCGCCCCTTGACCGTGATCGCAACAATCGCGATCGCTGCGATCGTGTATGAAACCAGCGCTAAAAGAAGAGTGAGCATGGTCGAAGAATAGGCGAGTCAGCCAAGCAGCGAAGAGAAGGGTTAAGGCGACGCAAGTTGGAAGCAAGAGGGCTCAAGGGTCGGGCGCAGCAGGCTAAAGAGAGGCCTACTAGCCGGCGCTTGAGCCCGATGCGGAAGTGTGGGAATAGATCTGGAGGCTCGCTGGTTAGACCGGATAGCAACCTTGAGCCCCTTCGACTCAATCTTTTGACCGTAGAGGGCTCAATGTTAGAGAATGGCCCCATTAACCCCAAGCAGACGAACCAAGAAACCAAGGAGCAATAGACAAATGGCTAGAGCAGTCGGAATCGACTTAGGAACTACTAACAGCTGCGTATCTGTATTAGAAGGTGGCGAAGCCACTGTTATCGCTAACGCGGAAGGCGCTCGCACCACCCCATCGATCGTTGCATTCGCAAAGAACGGTGAAGTACTTGTCGGAGAAGTCGCCAAACGCCAATCCGTCACTAACGTTGAGCGAACCATTCGCTCCGTCAAGCGCCACATGGGCACCAACTGGACCATGGATATTGATGGTAAGAAATACACACCACAAGAAATTTCTGCACGTATCTTGCAAAAGTTAAAGCGCGATGCTGAAAGTTATCTCGGTGAAACTGTTACCGATGCAGTAATTACGGTTCCGGCTTACTTTAACGACGCCCAACGTCAAGCAACTAAAGAAGCTGGTGAGATTGCCGGACTTAACGTGCTTCGTATCATCAACGAGCCAACTGCTGCAGCGCTCGCTTACGGTTTAGATAAGAGCGACAAGGAAGAAACAATTCTTGTCTTCGACCTTGGCGGTGGAACTTTCGACGTTTCACTTCTAGATATCGGCGACGGTGTTGTTGAGGTTAAAGCAACTAATGGTGACAACCATCTTGGTGGCGATGACTGGGATGAAGCGTTAGTTAACTTCCTGGTTAAAACTTTCGCAGCAAAAAATGGAATCGATTTAACAAAAGATAAGATGGCGATGCAACGCGTTCGCGAAGCTGCTGAAAAAGCAAAGATTGAACTCTCTTCATCACAATCAACTTCAATCAACTTGCCTTACATAACAGTTGATGCCGAGAAGAACCCAATGTTCTTAGATGAAACCATCACTCGCGCACAATTCCAATCCATGACCGCTGATCTATTAGATCGTTGCCGTCGTCCATTCCAAGCCGTTCTTAAAGATGCTGGAATTCCGATTGCAAATATTCACCACGTAGTTCTTGTTGGTGGATCAACGCGTATGCCTGCTGTTGTTGACCTAGTTAAAGAACTTACCGGCGGGAAAGAGCCAAATAAGGGCGTAAATCCGGATGAAGTTGTAGCTCTCGGCGCAAGCTTGCAAGCTGGTGTAATTAAGGGCGAAGTTAAAGATGTACTTCTGCTTGATGTAACACCACTCTCGCTTGGTATTGAAACCAAGGGTGGCATCATGACAAAACTTATTGAACGCAATACCACAATCCCAACAAAGCGTTCTGAAATCTTTACTACTGCAGATGACAATCAACCAGCAGTGCAGATTCAAGTTTTCCAAGGTGAACGTGAAATGGCTTCTTACAACAAGAAGTTAGGTATGTTCGAACTAACTGGCTTACCACCAGCACCTCGCGGTATTCCACAAATCGAAGTTACCTTTGATATTGATGCTGACGGTATCGTCCACGTATCTGCAAAAGATCTCGGAACTGGAAAAGAACAACGGATGACTGTCTCCGGCGGTTCAGCACTATCAAAAGATGAAATCGAACGGATGATGAAGGATGCTGAAGCGCATGCTGATGAAGATAAACAACGTCACGAAGAAGCGCAAACACGAAATACTGGTGACTCACTTGTTTATCAAACTGAAAAATTCTTAAAAGAGAACGCTGAAAAACTTAACGAAGGCGAATCTGCTGCTAAGAAAGCTGAAGCCGAGACTGCTCTTGAAGAGTTAAAGAAACTTCTTGAAGGTGCAAACTATCCAGAAATAAAGTCTGCAACTGAAAAGCTTTCGGAACTTTCACAAGCTCTTGGCGCTGCACTTTATGCCGCTAACGCTGCAGCTGGTGCTGGATCTGAAGGCGCTGCGCAAGCTGCACCTGAAGATGGCGTCGAAGATGCCGAGATCGTTGATGACGCAAAGTAATTTGCCAGATTCTGGAATCGAATCTCAAGAAGTTGAAGCGGAGTTAGGGGAAGCGTTAGAAAACGCTGTAAATGTTGAGGAATCTGCTGGCGATGTCGTAGAAGATGTCGCCGCAGTTCTCATTGCAGACCTGCAGCGATTACAAGCGGACTATGCGAATTACCGGAAGCGCGTTGAACGCGACCGGACCCTTTCGCATGAGATCGCAATCGCGAGCGTTTTAATTGAAATGCTTCCCGTTCTTGATGATCTAGATCGCGCTCAAGAACATGGCGAATTAAGCGGTGGCTTTAAATCAATCGCGGATCAAATCACTGCAATTACTAGCCGAGTCGGCATTATTAAATATGGCGAAGCTCCCTCACCATTTGATCCAAATATTCATGAAGCGTTAATGCATGAAACTTCTAGCCAAGTTACCGAAACAACTGTCACAAAAGTTTTGCAACCTGGTTACAAATATAAGGATCGCATTCTTCGTGCTGCTCGAGTCTTAGTAACAGATCCCGAGTAATTTCCCATGGCAGCCAAAGACATATACGAAAAGGATTACTACCAAATCCTTGGCGTAGATAAGAAAGCCGATGCGGCTGCCATTAAAAAGAAATATCGCACGCTTGCTCGAACACTGCATCCCGATAAAACTAAGGGGGATAAGAAGTTAGAAGAACGCTTTAAAGAAGTTTCGGAAGCGTACGAAATTCTTAGTGATGATAAGAAACGCGTGGAATATAACCAAGCTCGAGAAATGTTTGAATCTGGCGCATATCGAAGTGGACCTACCGGCGCCGGTGGCCAGAACTTTTCTGGAGATTTTAGTGATTTATTTGCCGGCGGTGGCAATAACGATATTTTTGCAAATCTTTTTGGTGGTGGACGTCGCGGTCCACGTAAAGGTGCTGATGTACAAACTGAAATTTCAATCTCATTTCGCGACAGCATCTTTGGCAAAGAAGTTGATTTACGGCTAGCCGGCCAAGGAAATTCACCAACCACAATCACCACAAGAATTCCAGCTGGTATTCATGATCTTGGAAAGGTGCGAATCAAAGGTCGTGGCGGTCCTGGCGAAGCTGGCCCTGGCGATCTTTATGTACTTGTTAATGTAATCCCACATCCGATTTTTTCGCGCAAAGGCGATAATTTATTACTCTCACTCCCCGTTACATTTACTGAAGCTGCACTTGGTGCAGATATCTCAATTCCGACAATGCAAAGCGAGGATGTAACTCTTCGCATCGCACCAGGTACACCTTCTGGACGCACGCTGCGAGTTAAAGGTCGTGGCGTTAAAAAAGGTGTAAATGTTGGCGATTTACTTGTAACTGTTGAAGTCCAAGTACCACAACGTGTTGATGGCGCAGCAAAGAAAGCTTTAGAAGATTTCGCAAAAGCAACCGAGTCAGTAAACCCGCGCGAAGAATTTTTTGAAAAGGCTCGAGTATGAGCAACCCTAAAGAGCAAGACGAAGCAACTTCGGTTTATGTAATCTCGGTAGCTGCCGAACTTTCTGGTTTACATCCACAAACACTTCGCCAATATGATCGAATTGGATTAGTTTCACCGGGTCGTGCGCAAGGCCGTGGTCGTCGGTATTCACTTCGTGATATTGCACTACTCCGAAATGTGCAACGGATGGTTAGTGAAGGAATAAACCTCGCCGGCATTAAAAAGATATTGGAACTTGAATCAGCGATGTCGAATATGGCGATCGAAGTTGCAAAGTTACGGCTTGAAGTAGACGCGCTTTTGGAAGCAAACCCTGGTGTAAATCCAACGCGCGCCATCATGAAGCGCCAAAACCAATCTGTAACTATTTACCAAGAAGGAAATTAGTTCGGCCACTCCAATTGCCTAGAATTTTCTCGGCCGGAGTTACCAAAATATTTTCTAAAATAGTGCTGTAGATATCGCGGAAATCTGTAGTTACAGCTAAATCACCATCTATTAATTTAGTTAGCGAAGGTCGTTTTCCGAGATCAGTAATCACCGGTTCTGTGATTACTGCAAGACCACTATCAATTGCCGGAACTGTGGTTGCTTCGATGCGATAAGCCGAAACTCCAATTTTTAACGCGGCGGCAAACTCACCAGGTCGTGGACCAAAGCCAAATCGATGCGACAACCGCGCGATTTCAAGTCGTTCTGCTTGGGTTGCCATTTTGCGAGGGTAACCACATTTATTAATTTAGATAAGGTTCTTTCATGAATTCGCGTGAAACTCTCAGAGAAGAAATCCTTAAAAAAGCGGTTGTACACGGGAAAGTTATTCTCTCCTCGGGTAAAGAAGCCGATTACTACGTGGATTTACGTCGCGTAACGCTTGATGCTGTTGCTGCGCCACTTGTAGGCGAAGTAATGCTCGATCTCGTTAAAGATTGGGAATTCGATGCTGTCGGCGGCTTAACTCTTGGCGCGGACCCGGTTGCAACCGCGATGATGCATGTTGCAGCACAACGCGGTAAGAAAATAGATTCCTTCGTGGTTCGTAAAGCTGAGAAAGCACACGGTTTACAACGTCGGATTGAAGGTCCGGATGTTAAAGGTCGTCGTGTTGTTGCCGTCGAAGATACTTCTACAACAGGCGGTTCGGTATTAACCGCAGTTGAAGCGCTAAAAGAAGCTGGCGCAATTGTGGTTGGCGTAGCCGTAATCGTAGAACGCGGCGCTAAAGGAAAAGTTGAAGAAGCTGGCTTGGAATATCGAACCGCTTATTCGTTAAGTGATTTAGGACTTTAATTAAAAGCTGGAACATCCGGTTTAGTCAAACCATTTTCATTGCATAGCAGTTCGAGATCATTTGCAACCATCTGTTTAACTAAAGATTCAAAATCAACGCTTCGATGCCAATCTAAAACTTTACTGGTTTTATTTGGGTCACCCATCAATTGGTGAATCTCAGTTGGGCGAAGAAAATGTGGATCAGTTTTTAAGTACTTACTCTCTGCACCAACCAACCCTGCATATTTAAAAGCAGTTGAAACAAAATCTAAAACCGAATGTGTTTCACCGGTCGCCACCACAAAATCATTCGCATTTTCTACTTGTAACATTTTCCACATCGCCTCTACATAATCTCCCGCAAATCCCCAATCTCTTCGGGCATCTAAGTTTCCCAACACCAATTCGCTACTTAGACCAAGCTTTATTTTCGCAGCCCCATTAGTAATTTTTCGAGTTACAAAAGTAGTTGGTCGAAGCGGACTTTCATGGTTGTAGAGAATTCCAGAAGCGATAAATAAACCTTCATTCTTTCGGAATCGATCTGCGGCGCGATGCGCCAACGCCTTTGATACGCCATATGGAGATACCGGATTTAACGGTGTGGTTTCGTTCTGCGGCGTAATTGTCGTCTTGCCAAACATCTCCGAGCTGGAAGCTTGATAAAACTTTATATGGTGCAACCCCATGCTGGCCAGCGATTCAAATAATCGAATCACGGCGTAGGCATTCGCTTCCAAGGTTTCTTCGTTATGTTCAAAAGAATACGCAACCGAACTAACCCCAGTTAAGTTATAAACCTCATCTGGTTTTTTTAGCGTAATTAAATTAAGAATTCCTTCAGTATCGCGAATATCCGCATAAATTATTGAAAGATTTTTTTGATCAAGAGATTTTAGAGCAGGAGATGTTGAATCGAGATGGCGTGTTGTACCAATAACTTTGTAATCATTTTTCAATAATAACTTTGCTAAGTAAAATCCATCTTGTCCTGATACCCCAAGAATTAAAGCGGTTTTCAAGTTAAGTGCTTTCGAGTCTGCCATTCTTTAATAAATTCAATCGCGACCGGAATCAAACTCAAAACAATTATCACGCCAACTATTGGCAATAAATATTTATCAACCGAACCACTTAACTTTTCACCCAGCGTAAAGCCAGCGAGAATAATTCCGTCAGTCCAAATAATTCCGCCGATAAAATTCCAAATCGCAAACTTCGCCGCCGGGATACCAACGATGCCGCAAAGCGGGTTAATCAAAGTGCGCACGACCGGGATGAAGCGTGCCAAAATCAAAGCTTTACCTAATCCGTATTTCGAAAGCCATTTCTCAGTACGTTGCACTTTGGCTTGGCTAAAGATGCGACTATCGGGACGGCTAAATAACTTCCGCCCATATGTGGCACCAAGTAGGTGTCCAAGTTGCGATCCTAAAATTGCAAAAATCGGTGCCGCTAAAAGAAGTATCGAGATTGGAAGTTGAATCCCAAAGGTTTCCATTGCTGTGGCGGAAGCTGCGACCCCTGCGATGAAGAGCAAGCTATCGCCTGGGAAAACCAACCCGATTAGCAGCCCGGTTTCAACAAAGAGGATGGTGAGAATCCCGACCATCCCGAGAGTTGTGACGATGTAATGGGGATCGAGAATGTTCATGGGGGGAGCCTAACCACTCAAGCCCTGCGAAATTAAGACGCTTACCTTATTTATTACGCCTGCTAGCGCTCGAAATTAGGTCGAACCGGGGGGTTTGCGCTTACACTCACGCCCAAGCAACCATCACTTCGAACCGATTATGGGTTCGACCTGACTCTCCAACGGAGGAGATATGAGAGCCGAAGCGGCCAACTCACTCGTGCACGTCGCGGGTAATAACTTAAATATCGTCTATGTAATTCTTGGAGTCGCCCTAGTGGCGCTCGCCATCGCCTATGCCTTACGAGCCCAAGTGCTCCGCGCTAGCGACGGTACCGAAAAAATGCGCGAGATCGCCGGTGCAGTTCAAGAAGGCGCCGCCGCATATCTCGCTCGCCAATTTAAAACACTTTCCTGGTTCGTCGGAATTGTTTTCTTACTTCTATTCGCTTTACCTGGCGCAACCGATATCAAAATCGGCCGTTCCATATTCTTCTTAGTCGGCGCTGCATTCTCTGCATTCGTTGGTTACCAAGGTATGTGGCTCGCAGTCCGCGCAAACGTTCGCGTAGCAGATGCAGCTCGCGCTAAATCTGCGGAGAAAGCAGTCCAGATTGCTTTCCGTACCGGCGGTGTTGTTGGAATGATGACTGTTGGTCTTGGTCTATTTGGCGCCGGGCTTGTTGTTGTTATTTACCACGAGAACGCACCTTCCGTTCTTGAAGGCTTTGGTTTCGGCGCTGCAATGCTCGCGATGTTCATGCGCGTTGGCGGCGGTATCTTTACAAAGGCAGCAGATGTTGGCGCTGACCTTGTCGGTAAAGTTGAAAAAGGAATTCCAGAAGATGACCCACGTAACGCTGCAACAATTGCAGATAACGTAGGCGATAACGTCGGTGACTGCGCTGGTATGGCTGCTGACTTATTCGAATCTTATGCAGTAACTCTTGTAGCTGCATTAATTCTTGGAAAAGCTGGATTCGGCAACGCCGGATTAATTTATCCATTGATCGTTCCTGCAATCGGAATTCTTACCGCGATTATCGGTATCTTCATTACCAAACTTCGCCCAACCGATAAATCTGCGATGGGCGCGATCAACCGTTCCTTCTATCTTTCTGCAGTTATCTCTGCCGGTCTAGTTGGACTTGCAACATTCACCTACCTTCCAGATTCATTCAAGATGCTTGAAGGAATTTCACCAGAGCTCGCAACTAACACTACAAACCCTCGTATTTTCGCACTCGGGGCAGTGTTAATTGGCATCGTGCTTGCTGCAGCAATTCAAATGCTTACTGGCTTCTTCACTGAAGTTGGCAAGCGCCCAGTAAACGATGTAGCAGCCTCATCACAAACCGGCGCTGCAACTGTAATTCTTGCTGGCATCTCAGTTGGTTTTGAATCTGCGGTTTACTCTGCAATCTTGATCGCATCTGCAGTATTTGGTGCATATCTTCTTGGTGGCGGCACCATCGTG
>Ga0194048_10000702_pt1 | contig 16324 bp, 14 predicted proteins | sample JunL225m_MetaG_FD_161685 | JGI IMG/M metagenome (GOLD analysis project Ga0194048, IMG submission 161685) | Anoxic zone freshwater microbial communities from boreal shield lake in IISD Experimental Lakes Area, Ontario, Canada - Jun2016-L222-5m | ecosystem: Environmental > Aquatic > Freshwater >...
CGTTGCTGCAGAATCGCCTGCAGTTTGGTTCTGCGTAGAGATCGCGAGCAGCCAACCGGTGTAGGTGTGTGCCTCGGCGTTATCGGGGTCGATGCTGAGCACGCTGAGATAGCGCTGTGAAGCGCCAGCTGGGTCTGTGCCGAGCAAGGCCCGTGCCTCGCTGAGCAACACGGCCGTGCGATCGGGCGACGAGCCACCAGTGATGGTGTCGCCGGGCAGACGCTGACCCGACGACCGAGCGACCAGCCACCCCGCTGTGACTGCCACAGCAACGACGGCGAGACCGACCAACACCGCACGCATGCGCCGACGCGGGGCGCGCGGCGCTGCGGCGGCGAGACCATGCTCGATGTTGCGCAACACCGTTGCGGCGCGGGCGGTGTACCCGTCGCGCAGCGCTTCGTAGTCGGCATCTTCGACATCGCCGGCTTCGCGCTCTCGCTCGAGATCGACCAGCGACCCCAGCAAAAAGCGACGCTCTTCTTCGAGTTCGGCGAGCCGATCAGGATTCATGTTCACGTTCCTGGTCATTCAACGCGGCCTGCACCAAGGCGCGGTCGTCGTCGGTGGGCACGGTGTCGGCCACCAACTTCCACCGTCGAAACGCAACGGCAAGCCCGGCGACTGCCACCACAAACGCGAACGCCGGCAGCGCCCACACCAACGCATCGAAGCCCGAAGCGTTGGGCACCAGCAATGTCTTCGTGCCGAACTGATTCTGGATGTACTGAATGATCTGATCGTCGCTTGGCGTGCCCTGCTCGACAAGGCGCTTGATCTGCTGACGAATGCCACGTGCCGCTGACGCCTGCGATTCGTACACGCTTTCTCCATCGCATGTAGGGCACGCGAGTCGTTGCGAGATGCTGTCGATGCGATCGCTATCGGTGAGCGGCCCAGAAGAACCAGCCGAGGCAATGGCCAGCGCGATCGCAACGACCGCCGCGAGCACCAGCCAGCCAGGCCACCGCTTGAGTTGTTTATTGAGCGTGCGTCGGTTGATCGAGAGATCCATCAGCCCGCCTTGGCCTGTGCGAGTAATTGCGTCAGTTGGTCATCGGTGGTGCCGCCGAGATGCCGCGACACAACGAATCCGTTGGGATCGATGATCCATGTCTCGGGCACTTTGGCAACGCCGAACGCCACTTCGATTCGGGCGTCGTCGTCAGCGAGGACGGGCCACGAACCACCGTTGTCAGCAAAGAACTTCTCAACGGCACCACGATTGTCGTCCCACACCACGGTGTAGAACTCGGCACCATCAGTGAGCTTGGCTTGTTCGTCGGCAAACTTTGCGAGCTCGGGATGCTCTTGCACACATGGCACGCACGTTGAGTTGAAGAAGTTGAACACAACCCAACTTCCCTTGCGGCGCTGCAGATCGAACGGCTGACCATCGAGCGTGGTGGTCTGCACCGCTGGCGCTGGCCGGCCAAGCAACGGCGAGTCGGCAGTAGCGACCTCGTCGGTCTTGGCCCCAATGAGCACTACAAACAGGCCGGCAATCACCACAGCCACGGCTGCAACGATGACCGGCGCCCGACGACGCGACGCGACGGCATCGGGCGAGACAGCGTGTATCGAGTCGCCGCTGTCGTGAATAGTGGTGTCGTCAGACATCGACAATCTCAGCAAGTGGTTCGTCGTTGTCAACCGGAATCGGCGCCGATGTGGGCTGCGTTGGCAAGCGCCGGCGCGTGCCTGGGAACGCCGACAACAACGTGCCGAACACCATCAATGCTCCACCGATCCAGAGCCAGACGATGAGCGGCTTGATGAACACCTTCATCGGCAGTGTGGTGGCGCCAGCCTTGGCCCCCGATTCGAGGGTGAGGTAGATGTCGTTGAAGATGCCCGTGCGCACCGACGGCGTCGGGATGTTGCTGCCGAAGTTGGTGAACTTGGTGATGGCCGGCGCATAGGTCTGGCCGCCATCGATGCTGATCTGAGCTCTGATGCCGTTGCTGCGCGGCGTAGTGAACGATTGAACTTCGATGAGCTCGAAGGTGTGGCCGCCGTAACTGGCTGGCTTGCCGGCCTCGAGAATGAGCCGTGACGAATGCGTGTAGGTGGTGGACGCCACGAGGGCTACCGCGACAACGATGACCCCGATGTGCACGATCATGCCGCCATTGGCACGACCAACCAAGCCACGCCAGCCCTGACGGCGAGTGGCCAAGACGAGCTGGCGCAGCGCCGCACCCGAGGCGAAACCGCCGAGGCCAAACGCAAGCAGCGGCGCCAGACCGCGAGCACCGATCAGCAGCGGCACAACAATCGCCAAAGCACCGCCCCATGCAGGCCAGAACAAACGCTCGCGCAGCAGCTCGGCGCTGGCTTTACGCCACGGCAACACGGGCGCAACGGCCATCAAGAACAGCAACGTGATTCCGAACGGAATGGAGAGGCGCTCGAAGTACGGGGCGCCCACCTTGATGGTGCGGTTCTGTAGCGCCTCGACAATCAGCGGGAACACGGTGCCGAGCAACACCACAAACGCAAAGACGGTAAACACCACGTTGTTCGCCAAGAAGGCGCCTTCGCGGGACAGTGGTGAATCGATAGCGCCGGGTGATCGCAACCGGTCGCCGCGCCACGCAATGAGCCCGAGCGACACCACCACGATGAGCCCGAAGAACGAGAGTAAGTACGGGCCGATTGAGCCGTTGCTAAACGCGTGCACGCTCTTGATCACACCCGACCGGGTAAGGAACGTGCCCAAGATGGTGAGCGCAAAGGTAGAGACCAACAGCGTGAGGTTCCACACCCGCAACATGCCGCGGCGCTCTTGCACCAACACCGAGTGGATGTAGGCGGTTCCTGTGAGCCACGGCAACAGGCTGGCGTTCTCTACTGGGTCCCAGCCCCACACGCCGCTCCAACCGAGCACCTCGTAGCTCCACCATCCGCCAAGGATAATTCCGATGGTGAGGAAGCCCCAGGCGAACAACGCGAATCGACGGGTTTCGCTGAGCCACCGCTCGCCGACGCGGCCGGTGATGAGCGCCGCGATTGCGAAGGCAAAGGGCACGGTCATTCCCACGTATCCGAGATACAAGATGGGCGGGTGGAACAACACGAGAATGTGGTTCTGCAGCAGTGGGTTTGGCCCTGGTCCGCTGGTAACTCCAAGCGCACCGCGTTGGAATGCATCGGCGGGACCAAGCGTGAGCACGAAGAAGAACATGCACACGACGAACATCACCACGAGGGCCCATGCCACCAACGGATCGGCCAGGCGCTTACGGAAGCGCTGCGCGATGACCACGGTGTACCCCACAAGCACCACGAGCCACAACAAGATGCTGCCCTCGAGCGCGCTCCAGATAGCGGTGATGTTGAACAAGAACGGCGTGTCGGCCGAGCCAACCTGCTGCACGTATTTCATCGACCAGTCGCGCTGGATGAGCGCCCGCTCCATGACCACGAAGGCGCCGACACCCGCTGCGCAAACACCCCACGCGTAACGCTGTGTGCTGCGCAACAACTTGTTGTCGTTGGTACGGATTCCGTAGACGGTGGCAAGGGCGCCGAACGTGGCGCACACCAACCCAATAAGCAATATCGAGTGTCCGAGCGTGGCGTTAATGCCAGCGGCTACTTCGACTGCGAACACGCTGCCGCCTCTGCATCGGCCGTAGCGACGCGGGCCTTGTTCTTCTCGTTGTATTCGTTGCTGTGCTTCACTTCGACATCGTCACCCTCGAATGTGCCGCTCTTCATCACGCCATGCACGACAACCGGGATGCACTGTTGAAACAAGCCTCCGGGCTCACCCGAGTCATACACAACCGGCACCGTCACGTTGTTGAAGGTGAGATTGAAGGTGGTGACGCCGTTGTCAGTGGCGATGGAGCCCTTATCGACAACGCCTTGGATGCGCAGGCGACGACCAGCTTCGCAGCCGTCTTTGTGGCCAACTTCGTCGACGTTGCAGTAGTAGTCGAGCGACTGGGTGAGGAACTTGCTGACGACCAAGATGCCTGCGAGTAGCACGAACAACAGCAGACCAATCGACATCATCTTGCGGCGATTACGCGCCTTGGGTGCCGCCGCTTCGCTGGCCGGGCGAGGAGTCAGGTCCACGGCTTGTCCTTGGCTGGCAGCTGTGCAGCGAGGCGACGTCCGCGGCGCACGATCGCAAGTGCGAACGCAGCGACCGAGCCAAACGTGACGATATACGTGGCGAGGATGAAGCCGAGGTCTTCCATTTAGAGATCACCTTCGTCGCGGCGCTGCTGCAACGCATAATCGAGGCCCGTATTGTCGATGGCGTCTTGCATCGCAAGGACTCGTTGCCGATGCATCAGCAGCCACACGTAGAGCAATGTGAACGCAATGAGCGAGATGAACAACGAGAACAGCATCAAGCCGTGCAGGTTCACGTGAGTGCGATCGGCCACGCTTGAATCTTGATGCAGACCACGCCACAGCTTGACGCTGAAATGCACGAGCGGAATTTCGAGCACTGCCAACAGCGCCACAACCGCGCTGCGACGGGCCCGCTGCTGGTGGCTCCCACCGAGGCCGCGCACCGCGAGGTAGCCCACATAGGTCACGAACATGAAAGCCGTGCTGGTGACCCGCGCATCCCAAACCCAGAACTTGCCCCACGAGAGCCGACCCCACAAGGACCCGGCCAACAGCGTGAGCGCCATGAACAACACGCCAATCTCGGCGCTCGCTCCGGCCAGGCGGTCCCAAGTGAGCGAGGTGGTGCGCTTCCACAGATATGCCGCCGACGACAAGGCCGTGACGGCGAACGCCACGTAAGCAATCCACACGGTGCCGACATGGATATAGAGAATGCGAACACTGTCGCTTTGCTGCACATCGGCAGGAGACAACAGCAGGCCGAACACACCCAGCGCGATCATGCCGACGATGGTGGCGAGCCCGACAAAACGGGTGAACGTGGTGCCTGTGCCAGCGCGAGTGCTGGCGGCTGTAGCGGAAGTCTCGATGTCAGGGGTAGCCATGCTTCATTCCTCGATCAGGGGCCCGAACGCAAGTGTGCCACCGACGCTGAACAGCGCAACAAACACAGCCAGCAAGCCAACCCATGGCCAACCATCTGCAACCGTTGCACCGCCGGTGCCAAGCGCAGATTCCGTTGCGCGGGTGGCACCAATCAACACCGGCGCCACCACCGGCAATAAGAGGAGCGGGAGCAACGTCTCCCGTCCACGAACGCCGCCAGCGAGGCCGCCGTAGAGCGTACCTACGAGGGCGAGGCCCACGGTCGCGGCAACGAATGTGACAAGTAACAACACGATGCCGCCGACGCGGAGCTCGGTGCTGTAGAGCACCACTGCGCTCACGAGCAACACAAGTTCGAGCACGGCGAGCTGCACGGCGAGCGCCATTGCCTTGCCGAGAAAGATTCCGCTTGGGTCAACGCCAGCGGCGCGAAGGGCATCGGTGGCACCATCGGCGTTCTCGATAGCGAACGACCGCTGCACCAGAATCAGCAGGCTGAACAGCGTGGCGAGCCACACCAGACCTGGCGCAACTCGGCTCACAACGGCATCGCTGTTGAGCGCAAAGGCAAACATCACCATCACGATGGCAGCAAACGGCAGCACCTGATTGGTGACGACGCGGCTCCGTAGTTCGACACGGAGGTCTTTTGCGGCGATGAGGCGGGCGACGCGAAACATCAGGCGACCTCGCCATATGGCGTGCGAATCTGGCCGCCGACGACCTCGACTACTCGGGTAGCCAGAGCACCGGCGCGCTCGAGTTCGTGGCTCGCCACGATAATGGTTGCCCCGGCGGCGGCTGCGTCGCGCAAGGTGGCGTCGAGTTCGTCGCGGGCGGCAGCGTCGAGGCCGGCGTGGGGTTCGTCAAGCAACCACAGTTCGGCGCGTCGGGCAATCAGACAGGCCAGCGCTGTGCGGCGCTTTTGTCCAGCCGACAAGCGACTGACTGCAACATCGGTGAGGCGCTGAGCGAGGCCCATGCGTTGCAACGCCGCTTGCACCTCGGGCTTACTTGCGCCAACGGTTGCACCCCAAAAGCGCACGTTTTCACCAACGGTGAGATCGGCATACAAACCGTTGGCATGGCCGAGCAAGCCAACCCGGCTGCGCACTGCCTCACGTTGAGTGCGCAGATCGCAACCCAGCAGCACGGCCTCGCCACGCGCCAGCGGCAACAGCCCAGCGCACAGACGCAGCAAGGAGGTTTTACCGGCACCATTGGGTCCCTGCAACAGCACAATCTCACCGCGGTTCACGGTGAGGTTGACCCCAGCCAGTACGGGAAACTGACCGAGGACTGCAACTGCGTTGGAAAGGTGCACGACAGGATCCATGAGGCACGGCCACGCTAGCGAGGTTGACCCCCGCCCGCCCAGCGCTATGACCTTTGTTCCACTCGTCACGCCGCTATCGTCTCGCCCTGTGAGTGACGACGATCGCTACCGAACCGAAGCCACTCCGAGCCAGTGGCCGGTGGTCGAGACCAACTCACCTCCGCGCGATACGCCACGACCCGCTCGAATCCGCCCCAGTCGCTGGGATCGACCACCAGATCCGCACGACTGGCGATGGGCCATCGGTCAACTCGGCAGGGCGCTGATCACCACCGGCTTGATGATGTTCGCCTTCGTTGGCTACCAGCTGTGGGGCACTGGCATCCAAGAGGCTCGCTCGCAGGACCAGTTGGGCCAAGACTTCACCGCAGCCATCAAGGATGTTGGTGCCACCACCACAAGCACCATCGCTGTCATTGACCCCAATGTGCCGGCTCCGCCCACCACGGTTGCGGGCCCGGCCGATCAGCCATTTCCACATACCATCGCCGAAGGCGAGGTGGTCGCGGCAATCAAGATCCCAGCGATCAACCTCACCAAGTATGTGGTTGCGGGCGTAGGCATTCACGATTTGCGCAAGGGCGTGGGCCACTTCCCGAACACGCCGTTCCCTGGCCAATTGGGCAACTCGGCCATCGCTGGGCACCGCACCACCTATGGTCAGCCCTTCTACGACCTCAACAAACTCAAGCCTGGCGACGACGTCGGCATCACCACCATCCTCGGTGGCACCTACGTCTACGTCGTTACTGGCTCTGAAGAAGTCGGCAAGAACGACTACCACGTCATCACCGACTCAGATCCGAACAGGGCAACGCTCACGCTCATCACGTGCACGCCAGTGGGCACCTCAAGCCGGCGTCTCGTGATTCACGCCACGCTCGACCTGCTGCGGTCATCGCCTGTGGGCAAGGCCGCACTGTTCTACGGACAGACCCCACCCGATAGTTCGTCACCCGACGGCCTGTCAGGCGAGCCCGCGATCACTACAACCACGCTTGCGGCAGCCGTGTCAACGCTGCCAACGGACTCGGCCGCACCCGTTGCCACCACCGTGCCGAGCGAAACACCCGCCTTCGCTGCGCCAACCGACGCCTTCAACCAAGGCTGGTTTGCCGACTCCAACGCCTACCTGCCGGTCATCCTGTGGGGGTTGGTGCTGCTGGGCGTGGCCATCGCGTCGTACCGACTCGCCAAGCGTCAACGCAAACTGTGGCTGGCGTTCGTGGTCGGAGCTGTTCCGTTTTTGGTGGTGTCGTATTTCTTCTTTGAGAACGTGAACCGACTGCTCCCAGCCGCCATCTAGGCAGCCGCCAACCCCGCAAGATCGCTCCGGGCGTTAGCGGCCAAGAAAGTTTGGGGGCCGTTTTTCTAGGAACGCAGTGCGACCCTCTTCGGCATCATGGCTTGCCCATGCGGCATCTCGGGCCTGCTCGAAGAGTTCGTCGAATGCCGGAAATGGCGCCGACTGCTCGAGCGCCAGCTTGTGGCTTGAGATAGTGAGCGGAGCAAGCGCAGCGAGCTCTGCTCCCCATGCGAGTGCATCGTCGAGGCCGCCGATTCGGTGCACGGCACCGATGGTGTGTAACTGCTCGGTGCGATATGTCTGCGCTGCCAGCAACATTGCCCTCGCGATAGACCAGCCCATTTCGCGAGCCAGACGTTCGACGGTCCAATGGTCGACAACCAGACCAAGCTTTGCCGCCGGGATTCCGAACACACTGCGCTCAGTTGCAACACGAAGGTCGCACGCAATCACCAGTTGTGTGCCGGCCCCAAGCGCTGGCCCATCGATGGCCGCAATCGTGGGAATCGGCATGTCCGTGAAACCGCGAAGCGCCGCCACGAGGGCTTTCACGAACTCGCCGTTTTCGACGCCGCTGAGATCGGCACCCGCACAAAACGCTGGCGGGGCACCAGTGAGCACGAGACATCGCGCGTTTGCGGTGAGCACATCGAGCTGCGCCTGACGCAACGCCAAGAGTGTTTCGTGGTCAACGGCATTGCGCCGCTCGGGACGATCGAGAGTGACCAGGGCGACCCGATCGTGAAATGTGAGATGCACTGTCATCGCGCGCTCGGCTCTACCATGCTGGGAACTGTATGACTTCGCCCGACCAACCTTCGTCTCCAACCGATCCGATTCGCGCTCGTCGCGCTCAGATCGCGAAGTGGAATCACCTCGCCACACGCGTTGGCTATTTGCTCTACGCAGTTGCCGTGGTGATGTTTTTCGTGGCACTCACCACCGGCTTCTCGCAGGGCAAGGTCACCATCATCACGGCGAGCATGGTCGTTGGCTCGATCTTGCTGGCGCCCGCAATCGTCATTGGTTATGCCGTGAAGGCCGCCGAGAAAGACGACATCGCCCGAGGCCTATAGGGGCATGTCGCCCGACATATTGCGTGTCGCCACGATTACCCTGAGGTCACCTCTATGTCGATCCGTCTTCCCGCTTCTGCCCGCCGCGAGCAACTGCTCGATGTCGCGCTGCAAGTTTTCGCACGGCAGGGTTATCACGGCGCATCGATGAACGACGTCGCCGATGCCGCAGGCGTGACGAAGCCGGTGGTGTATCAACACTTCGACTCGAAGCGAGACCTCTATCTGGCGCTGCTCGACGCGGTCGGCGAGCGTCTGCTGACCGCGATCTATACAGCGACGGCCGGCGCCACGAGCGGCAAACACGTGACCGAGCTCGGCTTTCAGGCCTACTTCCGTTGGGTTGCTCACGACCACGACGCGTTCTTGTTGCTTTTCGGCGGAGGCGGCAAGGCCGACGACGAATTCAACGACGCAGTTCGCAAGGTCACCGCTCAGGTAGCTGAGTCGATCAAGCCCTTGATCGCTGCCGACATCGACCCTGAGCACCAGCGCACCTTGGCCCATGCCCTCGTGGGTATCGCCGAAGGCGCCAGCCGACGCCTTGTCGACAACGGCACCGATTTCGATCCTGACCTTCTTGCCCGCCAAGTGAGCGACATGGCGTGGGCCGGTCTGCGCGCCGTGAGTCGGCCACCTACGGCCGCAGGCTCAGACCCCGATAGCCCTCGACGAACCCGACGCGCTTCAACTCGCTGATTGCCGCGCTGGCAGCCGGAACTGCGCTGCCATTGAGCTTGCGAACCTCGACGACTCGAGCCCTGCCGTCTTTGATGAGCGACGCAAATGCATCGGCCCATGCGCCGTTTGAATCGGCCGCGGGAAACAACAACAGGTGATGACTGCGCCGATCGAACCAGGCCAACGGCGTGCCTTCTGAAAGCACAACCAGCGCGCCCGCCGCACGAGCCGGGCGTCCCTCGGTGACCGGCCACGCGAGCGTTGCTCCATATGGCTGAGCCGGATCGGTGGCAGCGAGCAGCAACGGTTCGGCGCGAGCCTCTGGGTGCAGCGCATCGGGCTCTTCGCGTAGCGCACGCAATCGATCGACGGCGCCGGGCAAGCTGAACTGCGCGGCACCAAGACCGCTCACGAAATACCCGCGGCGCACCACCCCACGCTCTTCGAGCACCTTCAGCACGCCGTACACCGCGCTGAATCCGCCCACCACACCTTCGGATGCCACTGCTTCGCGAGTGAGCACACCGTGTCGTTCGAGTAACTGCATCGCTGCCGCATGCGCCGTGGCGGTTGCGGTTGGCTGCGCAGTGCGCAACGACTGCACAAGGCTCCACCGACCAGCGCCTGCCGGGGGACCAATCTTGGTGAGGCGACCCGGCCTCGGCCTGGCTCGCTGGCTCGCCGAGACGGTGGCAGCACGACGCGGCCGAACTCCGGCGCCACCTGAGCCAATGAGGGCGCGCACCGGCGCCAACGAGTCGTTGGTGATCTCGCCCGCCCACACCAAATCCCAGAGGGCCACGAGCAACTCGGTGTCTGAGGCAGTGGCGCTCGCCGCGCGAATCTGACCCCAGAAGCTGGCACCGCGATCGCGGAGCAGCGCACGGATGGCCTGGTGCAGTTCGCCATCGGGGGCTTCGGCTGGCTCAAGCCCAGCGACAAGCACCGGCATCTGATCGGCAAAGTACAGCCGAATCCGACCATCGCCGGAGCCAATTGCGCCAGCGCCAACCCACACGACTTCACCGCTGGTGCACAGTTCGTCAAGGTCGGCGGGCCGATAGCCACGAACGCGCAATGGCAAAATCTCGGATTCAAGAGTTGAGGCAACCAGCGCCGCGCCCTGCAAGAGACCGATGGATTCGATCAGCGAATCGGGGTTGTTTCGCTCGCTCGGGATGCCGTGCCACACCGTAAGAAATCGGGCAAGTGCCTCGGGTTCAACGGGTTCGACTTCGCGTCGCAACGATGCCAACGAACGCCGGCGAAGCTGGCGCAGCACATCGACATCGCACCATTCGCGCGCCATGCCACCGGGCCTGAACTCGCCGAGAACAATGCGTTCCTCGGACTCGATCGCGCTCAATGCCCCAGCGGCTCGCTCGACCGACAGACCGAACCGGCGAGCGGCATCGGACGTAACAAACGGACCGTGCGTTCGGGCGTAGCGCCGCATCAGTTCTTCGAGCGGCCGAGGCACCGGATCGGTGAATGCAATGGGCAATCCCATCGGCAGCGCACAGCCGAGCGCGTCGCGATAGCGAGCTGCATCGTCGGCGGCGATGAAGCGATCTTCGTCGGCAACGCGAACTGCAATCACTCGCCGCTCACCGAGCAACGATGCGAGCCAACCAGACGCGGCCACTTCACAGCGCAGATCGATATCAGCAGCCGACAGGTCGCCCACTCGACGCAACACGTCGTGCAGTTCGTCGGCAGAACGTGCTCTACGACCATCGGTGAGACATTGCAGTTCTAGTTCGAGGTCGGCCAAGACGCCAGCATCGAGAAGCTCGCGCAGCTCTTCGGCACCGAGCAGATCGCGCAGCAGATCGCGGTCGAGTGCGAGCGCCGCCGCACGACGCTCGGCAAGCGGTGCATCGCCTTCGTACATGTAGGCAGCGATCCAGTTGAACAGCAAGCTCTGTGCAAACGGAGAGGCCTTGGCGGTGTCGACGCTTACCACGCGCACCACACGGCTGCGGAGCTGACCGAGCACTTCGCGCAACGCCGGCACATCAAAAACGTCTTGTAAGCATTCGCGGCTGGTCTCGAGCAGAATCGGAAACGTTGGGTACTTCGCGGCCACAGCCAACAACCCAGCAGCGCGTTGACGTTGCTGCCACAGCGGCGTGCGCCGATCGGGCCGACGCCGCGGCAACAGCAGGGCCCGCGCCGCACATTCGCGAAAGCGAGCCGAGAACAACGACGTCTGGGGCAGCGCGGACATCAACAGTTCGTCGATGTCCTCAGGGTCGATCATCATCTCGTCGATGGGCAGCTGATCGGCCGATTCGGGCAGACGAATCACGATGCCGTCGTCGCCCCACATCGTCTCGACTGCCATCTCGTAACGGTCGGCCAAACGGCGCTCGATAGCCATCGCCCACGGGGCATGCACAGGCGTGCCGAACGGGCTGAGAATGCAGACCCGCCAGTCGCCAATCTCGTCGCGGAACCGTTCGACGACCACCGTGCGATCGTCGGGTACGACGCCGGTGGCCTCGGCTTGCTCGGCGAGGTACATGACCACGTTGCCAGCCGCGAACTCGTCGAGTGAATAGTGCGAGCGCAGACGCTGCACGGCCTCGAGCTCAGGCATGGCCCTGATCTCGCGCTGAAAGGCGCCGAGGGCACGTCCCAACTCAAGCGGACGCCCAGGCCGATCGCCGTGCCAGAACGGCATCTTGCCGGGCTGCCCGGGTGCTGGCGTGACGGTGACGCGTTCGAACGTGATGTCTTCGATTCGCCACGTTGATGCGCCAAGCACAAAGGTCTCACCGGGCCGAGATTCGTAGACCATCTCTTCGTCGAGTTCGCCCACGCGGGTGCCATCGGGCAAGAAGACTCCGAAGAGTCCGCGGTCGGGAATCGTGCCGCCGCTGGTGACAGCTAAACGTTTCGAACCATCACGCGCCCGGACCGTGTCGTTGATGCGATCCCACACCACGCGCGGCCGCAACTCGCTGAACTCATCGCTGGGATAGCGACCGGCGAGCAGATCGAGTGTGTTGTTGAACAGGTCGTCGGAGAGTTCCGCGAAGTTGGCGCAGCGGCGCACCAGCGTGCGTAACGAGTCGACCGAGACATCGGTGCCGACTGCCGCCGTATGCGCCACGATCTGTTGTGCCAACACATCGAGAGGATTGCGCAGATAGTGCGTTGTCTCGATATCGCCATCGACCATTCGGCGCGTGACCACCGCGGCTTCGAGCAGGTCGCCACGATGCTTCGGGAACAACTTGCCACGACTGGGTTCACCCACCTGATGTCCGGCACGGCCAATGCGTTGCAAGCCACGACTCACCGAACCCGGTGACTCGATCTGGATCACCAAATCGACAGCGCCCATGTCGATACCAAGCTCAAGGCTGCTGGTAGCCACGATGGCGCGCAGCACGCCGCGCTTGAGCTGATCTTCGATGACCACGCGTTGTTCGCGGGCCAACGAACCGTGGTGGGCCTTCACGAGTTCTTCGGTGAGTAAGCCGGTTTCTGGATCGACGCCAATGCCGGCCTGCTGCGCGGCCTCGTTGAGCTTGGCCGCCATGCGTTCGGCCTGTCGGCGCGCATTGCAAAAGATGATCGTGCTGCGATGTTCCAACACCAGCTTGAGCACCTGCGGGTACATGCTCGGCCAGATACTGATGCGCTGACGATCGAGTGGGTTCGCGTGATTGGCCGCGTCGGCCGGAACTCCAACCTGTCCGATGGTGCCCATGTCTTCGAGCGGAACCACCACCTCAACTTCGAGCGTCTTGCGGATACCCGAATCGATGATCGTCACTGGACGCTGCTTGCCTGGCGCGCTGAACCCGCCAAGGAACCGCGCCACTTCTTCGAGTGGACGCTGCGTCGCCGAGAGCCCGATGCGCTGCGGAGGTTGCGCCGTAATCTCTTCGAGACGCTCAAGCGACAACATCAGATGTGCGCCGCGTTTGGTGGTGGCCATCGCATGGATTTCGTCGATGATGACGGTCTCGACCCCGACCAACGTGCTGGCCGCCGACGACGTGAGCATGAGGTACAAGCTCTCGGGAGTGGTGATGAGCAGGTCGGGCGGGCGCCGAATGAGTGCCTGACGGTCTTTGGCGCTGGTATCGCCCGTGCGCATCGCGACCACGGGCTGCACAAATGGCTCGCCCAGTCGCTCGGCCGCGAGCTGAATTCCCATCAGCGGTGAGCGCAGGTTCTTCTCGACGTCGAACGCCAACGCTCGCAGCGGCGAGATGTAGAGCACCCTGGTGCGACTGATTTTTTCGGGGAGCGGCGAGGTGACCAAGCGGTCGATGCTCGACAAGAACGCCGCCAACGTCTTGCCGCTGCCGGTTGGCGCACAGATCAGCGTGTGCTGACGGTTGGCGATGGCAGGCCAGCCCTGCACCTGAGGCGTAGTGGGCGCTGGGAACGAACTGGCGAACCACGCGCGAACGGCTGGCGAAAAACGCTGCAGCACCTCGTGGTCAGCCATGCCCAACCCTACCTAAGGTGCACCGATCGGATATGAGGCACACACCGCTATCCCCTGCTGCGTTGTATCTGTGCGCCGTTGCCGACAGACTCGCAGACTCAATGACAGCCCTCCGTCCGCGCCGATGACAGCCGTTCGCCTTCGCCCTTGGCAGCGCGCTGCGTTCGATGCGTTCAGTGCGCTCAGCGACGACGAACCGAACTTTCTGGCGGTCGCAACCCCCGGCGCCGGCAAGACCACCTTTGCCCTCACGTGTGCCCGCTGGGCCCTGTCGCAGCAACGTCGGCGGGTGGTGGTCGTTGCCCCTACGAGTCACCTGAAGGTGCAGTGGAGCTTAGCGGCGCACCGTCTCGGGCTGCAGCTCGATCCCGATTGGACTCCCGGCGGCGGCATTGCCAAAGACGTGCATGGCATCGTCACCACCTTCCAACAAGTGGCTACCGGAGACACCGCAAATGTGTTGAAGGGTGTTGCCCACGATGCGTTTGTCATCCTCGACGAACTGCACCATGCTGGCGACGAACGCGCATGGGGTGACTCGGTGCGGCTTGCTTTCTCAGGCGCACATCGGCGCCTGTGTCTGTCTGGAACACCCTTCCGCAGTGACACCGCTTCGATTCCGTTCGTTCGCTACGACGATGGGCAAGCCTTCGCCGATTACGAGTACGGCTATGGCGACGCGCTGCGTGACGGCGGCGTTGTACGGCCGGTCTACTTTCCACGCATCGACGGCAACATGGAGTGGAGCGCTCCCGACGGATCCGTGCTGTCTGCCTCGTTCCAAGACGAGCTCGACCGCGACGGCATGAGCCAACGGTTGCGTGCCGCACTCAGCCTCGACGGCGAATGGCTGCCACACGTGCTCGAGCAAGCACACGAACGCCTGATGTACATCCGCGATCAGCAGCCCACGGCGGGCGGTCTGGTCATGGCTATGGATCAAGAGCATGCGCACGCAATCGCTCGATTGATCAGAACTCGCCTCGGCACTCCGGCCGATGTGGTGGTCAGCGACGACCCCGGCGCATCGAAGAAGATCTCCGAGTTCGCCGACTCCGACGCTCCCTGGCTTGTGTCGGTGCGCATGGTGTCCGAGGGCGTCGACATCCCCCGGCTGCGCATCGGCGTCTACGCCAGCACCGTGTCCACCGAGTTGTTCTTCCGCCAAGCCGTTGGTCGTTTCGTGCGCTGGCAAACCGGTCAGCCATCGCAACAGGCGTTCGTGTACCTGCCCGATGACCCCCGCCTTCGCTCGCACGCCTTCCAGATCATGGAGTCACGCCGTCATGTGCTGCGCCGCTTCGAGATCGGCGACGAGTTGATGGAAACCGGCGATCCCGAAAAGGACGCGCCGTTCGATGAGGTGCCCCAAGACTTTCCGCCCGAACAACTGTCGTTGTTCAGCGTGCTCTCAGCAGTCGCTACGGGCATGCAGATTCATGCAATGACCCCATCGGGCATCGCCATTCCCTTCGAGCTTGGCGTCGACGAACCCGAACTACCCGAGCCACATTTCGAAGACGACCCGCTGCTAGAACTCGACCTCGCCGACATCCCAACCGACGCTGGGTGGGGCCCCGATTCCGGACGCAGCGTGTTTGAGATCAAAGAAGAACTGCGCGAGCGAAACGCTGTGCTGGCCAAGCGACTGGTCGATTTCACGGGCTGGAGCCACGGCCGGGTCAACGGCGAAATGAACCGCCTTGCCAGTGTGATCGCTGTGCCAAGCGCGACCACCGATCAACTCGAGCGACGCCTGCGCAAGTCCGAAGAATGGCTCGCACAGCTACGCAAGCGCCGCGCCTAGCGCTCGGTCTGCCGACCCGCCAGCACAGCCCGCCAGCCCGCCGACCGGCCCGCTGCGCCGCCACGCCGCCGCCACGCCGCCGCCGCAACCCATCGCATCTCTCCATAAAGCGTCAGCGCACGTTTACCGTGCGCTCACGCTTTACGAAGCGAGAACCGACCCGCCAGCACAGCCCGACTGCGAATCAGTTGGCATGCGCAAAGCAGATCAGCGGTAGCCTCACACCATGGCGAGCTCCGGTGAACATCACCCCGCATTCGAGGAATACTGCGAATGCATTTTTGAGCTGCAGGAAGACGACGTCGATGTCATTCAGGCCCGCATCGTCGAGCGCCTCGGTGTCAGCCGGCCGGCTGTTTCAGAGATGATTCGCCGCCTCGAAGCCGACAAACTCATCAACATCACCGGCACCAGCATCCGGCTCACCGCGTTGGGCACAACCTTGGCGCAGCAAGTAGTACGCCGGCATCGCCTCGCCGAGCGTTTCCTCACCGACATCCTCGGCCTGTCATGGGCCGAAGCCCATCACGAAGCTGGCCGCTGGGAGCACGTGATGAGCACCAACGTCGAGGTCGCGATGGACCGCTTGCTCGGCAGCCCAACCACGTGCCCACACGGAAACCCCATCCCCGGCAGCGAATACTTGGCGCCCGATGCGCACCGGCTC
>Ga0194048_10000703_pt1 | contig 16315 bp, 15 predicted proteins | sample JunL225m_MetaG_FD_161685 | JGI IMG/M metagenome (GOLD analysis project Ga0194048, IMG submission 161685) | Anoxic zone freshwater microbial communities from boreal shield lake in IISD Experimental Lakes Area, Ontario, Canada - Jun2016-L222-5m | ecosystem: Environmental > Aquatic > Freshwater >...
GCCGTTCAACACCGACGATTTGCCCGATGCCGCCAAGCAGGCCGTGTGGAATGCGGCGGCGTGGTCAGAGCGGCTGGAGGCCGCAGATCTCGGTTGGCTACTTTGGTCGCCCCGCCCTGGTCTCTTGAGTCTCGATTGCCTCTCGGCGGCCAAAGCCACCGGGGAACGCATCAAAGCCTTTGGGCATTCGCTTTTGATGACCGCCACCCCGGGGCCCCGCGGCGCGCTCGCGGCCGAGTGCGGACTCGATTCCGATCTCCTCGTCAATGTCGCCGCCCTCGCGCCCTGGCGCCAAGGCGCTTACACCGTCGCCATCGATGGACGCGTCGATACGCGGCTAAAAACCCGAGAAGGACATCTCCCCAAGACCGCGGCGGCCCTGCTCCGCCTCTCGCAGGAAGGCGCCGTCGCCGCCTTCTTCCCGTCTTATAAATACGCTGAGGCGGTCGTGAAAGAAGTGCGCGACCTCGATCCGAAAGCCGACGTCGCCCTGCAACCACGCGGGCTCGGGCCGGATGGCACCGCCCGCTTCGTCGAAGATTCGCTGAATCGATACACGATTCTCTGCCTCATTCTCGGAGGTTCACTCGGCGAAGGGGTCGACATGCTCGGCGGACGCATTCGTTCTGCCGTGGTCATCGGGCCCGCCCTCCCTGAGGTTAATGCCCTGCAAGAAGCCCGCCGAAAAATGTTCGTCAACGATGGCTCGGAGGACGCGTTCTCATTGGCTTATGTCCGCCCGGGGATGCGCAAGGTGAACCAAGCCCTCGGCCGTTTGGTCCGCGCACCTGGCCACTCAGCTCGCGTGTTACTGCACTGTCGACGTTTTGCGGACGAAGCCTACCGCACCTTACTTTCGACCGAATACGGCGACCCCGAAGTCCTCGCCAACGACGATGACTTCGTGCGCTGGTCCGCCCGAAGTTAATTAGACGCGACTGATCACGCGACTGGCGGGGAAGCGGATCTTCTTGAACGCGGCGTACTTATCTTCCGCTGAACGGTAACCGACCGCGCAGGCGACCACGACTTCGAAGCCCGAGCCCTTGAGGCCGAGGATTTCGGTGTAAGCCGCGGGATCGATGCCTTCGAGTGCGCAAGTATCGACCGCGAGGGCGGCGGCCGCTCCCATGAGTTGACCCAGGGCAATATAAAGTTGGCGGGCGGCCCATTCCTTCTGGCCCGCGGCGTCCTTCCCATTCACGACACCGCCGATCATCATCTGGCGGTAGGGTTCGAGCTTCGTCGCATCGGCACCGCGCTCGGAAACCATCTGGTTGAAGAAATCATTCACATCCTGCTCGGTGATTTCGGTGCGACGGGCGAAGACGACGAGATGCGAGGCATCCGTGACTTGCGATTGATTCCAAGAGACGGGGCGGAGCTTGGCGCGGACGACTGGGTCGGCGATGATGAAGAACTTCCAAGGCTGGAGGCCGTAGGACGAAGGCGAAAGGCGGAGGGACTCCTCGAGGGCAGCCCAGGTCGCGTCGGGCAATTTACGGGTGTCGAAGAGCTTCGTGGCGTAGCGCCATTCAAGGGAAGCAATCAGTTGAGAAGGGTTCAGGGCGGCGTTCATCGTCTCACCAGCCAACCCAACCTTACCCCGATGTCAAATCAGGCGGGTGAAAGCACGCCACCCGACAAGACGAAACGACGCCCGACCCGTTCAGCGAATTCACGGTGATGCGTCACCAAGACGAGGGCAGCCCCACGCTCTGCGACGACACCCAGCAAGAGGTTCATGATTTCGACGCCCGTGCGCTCGTCCAGATTTCCCGTGGGCTCATCGGCGAGGATGACCGATGGCTTATTAACCAAAGCGCGGGCAATCGCGACGCGCTGGCATTCGCCGCCCGAAAGACGCGAAGGGAGATGATCGAGACGATCGGTGAGGCCTACCTGCGCGAGCAGTTCACGGGCAGCGGATTCGGCTGGGCCGGCCGCGACACCAGCGATGCGTGCCGCCAAAGAAACATTCTCCAGCGCCGTGAGTTCGGGCATCAGCTGGTAATTTTGAAAGACGAAACCGACGCCTCGACCAAGGGAGGTGCGAGGTCGCACGAGACCGAGCCCCGGCGCCAGCACGCGCACCTCACCGACATCCGGCTCATCGAGACCGCCAAGCAGTTGTAACAGCGTCGTCTTACCAGAGCCCGAGGAACCACGGATGGAAACAGACTCCCCGGAGAAAACCTCCAGGGAGACATCGGTCAACACCGCCAGAAGTCCCGAAGGGGCCGCGAAAGCCTTGGCGAGGCCACGAGCCTGGAGGACGACGTCAGGCATCGCGCATAGCCTCCGAAGGTTTGCGGCCAGCCGCCCAGAGCGCGGGCACCAGTCCGGCAATGGTGGTGGTCAGTAGGGTAAACGCCGCGGCGATGACGAAATCCGAGACGTCGTAATGCAGGGGTACTTTTGAGAATTGGTAGACATTCGCGACCATGTCACCGTCGCCGAAGACCGCGTTGATGCCGCCGAGGATATTTTCACGGAAGTGGAGCATAACCCAGGTCAGCACAAAACCCAACGCCGTACCGAGGGCGCCAATCAGCAGCCCTTGGACGCCGAAGAGACCCACTAATTGCCAGCGCCCGGAACCCAAGGAAACCAAGACGCCGATTTCGCGCGAACGCCGAATCACCGCGGAGAAAAGCGTACTGCCGATGGAAAACGAGGCGACCAAGGTGATAATGAACATCAGGAAGAAGAGCATCGTCTTCTCAAAGCGAATGGCCTCGAGGAAGTTCTTCTTGATATCCTGCCAGGGCACGAAGCGCAGATCTGGATGACCGACGCCCAAGCGCCCGGCAGTGGCGGCGGCCTGCGCGGGGTTCTTGAGGCGGAGGATCACGCCATGGGCGCGCGGGCCGAGACTCCAGATCTCGCGGAAACGGCGGAGCGGAATCAAGGCCGCGCGATCATCCACTTCGGTGAAGCCCGTCCGCACAATCGCACACACCTCGAGCTCGGCCGGGAGCGGCGCCTTCCCTTTTTCGGCACGTTCGGCCATCGCTGGAGACCAAAGCTCGATGCGGTCGCCCACTTGTGCGCGCAGATTACGGGCGAGACCGTAGCCAAGAATGACGCGACCGTCGTCGAGGTCGTCGAATTTTCCGGCGGTGACATATTGGCGGGCTGGCTGACGCTTATCCGCTGGATCGATGCCGCGCACTCCGGCCACTCCAGAGAAATCCCCGCGACGAAGTAAGCCCGGCCCTTCAGCGTAGGCCGTGGCACCATCGACTTCCTTGTCCAAGCGCAGCTTCGCAACCAGTGCATCTGGATTGGCGATGGGGGCCGCGCCGACGATCACGCAGTCGCCGAAGGATTCGCGAATCCGCAGCCGATGCTCTTCGCCGAAGCCATTCATCACCGTCTGCACGACGAGTAACGAAGCCACGCCGAGGCCGACGCCGAGGATTGATACCGTCGCGAACGCCGGGAAGCGCTTACCGGGAGGAAAGAGCTGACGGAGGGCGAGATGGAGGAACCAAGGCAAAAGGAAAGGACTCAGGCCTGGGCTTCCGGAGCAAGCGTCGGGAAGAGGATGACGTCGCGGATATTGGCCGCGCCGGTAAGAAGGATCACCAGTCGGTCGATACCAATACCAAGTCCGCCGGCGGGAGGCATGCCATGCTCGAGCGCGAGGAGGAAGTCCTCGTCGATCTTCTGCGTCTCGGCGCCAGCCTGAATCTCCAGCATCTTGCGCTGCACGCCGGGGTCATTCTGCTCGGAGTAGGCCGGAGCGATTTCCTGGCCGTTGATGCAGAGCTCGAAGACGTCAATCGTGGTATCGTCGCCGACGGTGACCTTGGCGAGCGGGCACAACTCCTTTGGGATATGCGTCACGAAAGTCGGCTGGATGAGGCCCGGCTCGATGAGTTTGCCGAACACTTCGTTAGTGACCTCGAAGTCTTCCCAATCGGTGCGCGGCTCGTGTAGGCCGAGGGCCTTACAGGCGGCGATCTTTTCTTCCTTAGTCCGCGAGAACCACTGCGGGTCGCCGGTGCGTTCCACGATCAAGTCTTTATACTTCGCCTCGCGCCATTCGCCACCGAGCTCAATGGTCACGCCATCTGGACGGGTGACGACCGTCGTGCCGAGGACGTCGGTGCAGACTTTCTGGATCATCGAACGGACGAGCTCCATCATGCCGCGGTAATCCGTGTAAGCCTGATAGGCTTCCAGCATCGTGAACTCAGGGCTATGCTTGACCGAGACGCCTTCATTGCGGAAGACGCGGCCGATTTCAAAAACGCGATCCAGACCACCGACCAAGCAACGCTTGAGGTGTAACTCGAGGGCGATACGGAGATAGAAATCGCAATCGAGCGCATTGGAGTGCGTCTCGAACGGACGGGCGGCGGCACCACCGGCGATGGCGTGTAACGCCGGGGTCTCGACTTCGGTGAAATCGCGGCTCCATAGGAAACGGCGGATGGCCTCGACCACGCGACTACGCACAAGGAGGCGGCGGCGGGATTCCTCGTTCACGACGAGATCAAGGTAACGCTGACGATAGATTTTCTCGGCATCGGTCAGGCCAGCCCACTTCTCCGGCAGGGGACGCAGGGCCTTGGAGACCAAGCGGTACTCCGCCGTGCGCACGGTGACCTCGCCGGTCTTGGTGCGGAAGAGCTTGCCACGCACGCCGACGAAATCGCCGGTATCGAGCATCTTCTTAAAGTGGGTGTCGTAGGCTTCGCCGAGGGCGTCGCGCGTGAAGTACGTCTGAATGATGCCACCACGATCGAGAATCTTGACGAAGCTAGCCTTACCCATGACGCGCAGGGCGACGATGCGGCCCGCGACGGAGACCTCCGGACCTTCCTCGACGCCTTCGGGGAGGAGGGCTGGGCATTCGGTCGAAACATGGGTCTGATTCCAGTTGGCACGGAAGGGGTCTTCACCCGCGGCACGGAGTTGGGCGAGTTTCTCTTTTCGGACCGCAAAGAGGTCGTGGGAGATGGCGTTGAGGTCGGGCTTTTCGCTCATGTTGGCTACCCCAAAGGGGTGCCTCCGAGCAGGCGGGGTGGCAAGGGCGAAAGGTTCGGCTTTCCGTGTTGCGGCGGGACCTTTACGGAGAATAACCGAACCCCATGAAGGCGTATCTCGACCTGCTTCGCCATGTCCGGCAGCACGGAGAAATCCGGAGCGACCGCACCGGTACGGGGACGATTGGCATTTTCGGTGCCCAACTGCGCTTCGACTTAGCTGAAGGCTTCCCCTTGTTGACGACCAAGAAGGTGCACATGAAGTCGATCACGCATGAGTTACTGTGGTTTCTTTCCGGGAGCACGCAAAACGCCTGGCTGACGGAGCGAGGCATTTCGATTTGGAACGAATGGGCCACCGCTGAGCAGTGCGCCAAGTTCGGCCGCGCCGAAGGTGATCTCGGTCCGGTCTACGGCCACCAATGGCGTCGCTTCGGAGCGACCAAGCGCCCCGATGGCACCTACGCCGAAGATGGCATCGACCAAATCAAACGCGTCATTGATGAGATCAAGCGCAACCCCTCGAGCCGCCGACTCATCGTCACCGGCTGGAATCCGCAGGAAGCAGACAACGTCGCGTTGCCGCCGTGCCACACCCTCTTTCAGTTCCACGTCTCGACCGACGGTCGCCTCAGCTGCCAGCTCTACCAACGCAGCGCCGACCTGTTCCTCGGCGTGCCTTTCAACATTGCGAGTTACGCCATGCTGACGCACATGATTGCGCAGGTCACCGGCCTGAAACCAGGGCATTTCGTGCACACCTTCGGGGACGCGCACATCTATTCCAACCATGCGGAGCAGGTCGAATTGCAACTCTCCCGCGAGACGCGCGCCCTGCCCCGCCTCGTCCTTAACCCCGAAGTGAAAGACCTCTTCGCCTTCAAGTTCGAAGACATCTCCATCGAAGGCTACGACCCACATCCGGCGATCAAAGCGCCGGTGGCCATCTGATCTCGTGGAGTTCGGACGCCCGCTCATCGCCATCGCCGCGGTCGCACGTAACCGCGGCATCGGTTTGAATAATAAATTGCCTTGGCGCATTCCGGAGGACTTCGCGTTCTTCAAGGCGACGACGATGGGTCAGGTTCTGCTCATGGGCCGCAAGACCTATGAGTCGATCGGCCGTCCCTTGCCTGGCCGCACCACCGTCGTGCTCAGCCGCTCCGGATTTTCTGCACCCGGCATCATCGTCGCGCGCGATTGGCAGGAAGCGGCCCAGGTCGAGCCGACCAAGACTCTCTTTCTCGCCGGCGGGGCCGCCCTTTACGCCGAAGCTTTGCCTTGGTGCAGTGAGCTAATCCTGACCCATGTGGACCTAGAGCCGGAGGCGGATGCCTTTTTCCCAGATTGGACGGGACGTTTTGATGCGGGGGAAGTCCTCGCCACCCATCCCACCTGTGTGATGCGGCGCCACCTCCCTAAACTCGGTTTTGCCTAATTTTAGGCAAATTTAGCCCTCAGAGGGGTGGGAGGGGCTAATGACCCCCATAAAGTGGCAAAAAAGGGCATTTAGGGGCGTTTTCTCCTTTCCAATGACTCCCCCCGCCCTACCGTCCCCCTCATGCCAGACGGCCTGTTTATCTTCTTCGCAGCACTGACTCTCGGAGCTGCCTGTTTGCTGGTCGCAAGTCGCAATGCAGTGACCTCGGCCATGGGGATGATTCTGGCCTTGGTCGGGGTCGCGGCCGATTTCTTCCTTCTAGACGCCTACTTCTTGGGCGTGCTGCAAGTCTTGGTCTACGCCGGCGCGGTCATGGTGCTTTTCCTGTTCATTATCATGCTCCTGAACACGGACGATCCCGAGGGCGCCTACCCTTGGAAAGCCGCCGCGCTCGGCCTGGCGGTTTTCTTCCTCTTAGGTGCCGGCGTGCTCTGGCTCTTTCATTGGTCGGGCGCCGTCGCCAGCACACCGGCGGGAGAGACCCCACACGAGCTTTCGACGAACCCTGCGCTGTTCACCACTTCGGCCAAATCTTTCGGTCGCCTACTCTACACCAAGTACCTCCTTCCTTTGGAGATCGCTGGCTTCCTCCTGCTCGTCGCGCTCGTCGGCGTCGTCTCGTTGAGCAAGGATTCGACCGAAGAAAACGCCTAATTTTCCCGACATGGAACACACCTCTCTCGCCCACCACCTGATCTTGGCGGGCCTGTTGTTCGCCCTCGGGCTCACCGGCGTGCTTGTCCGCCGCAATTTGCTCGTGGTCTACATGTGCCTCGAGTTGATGCTCGCCGCTGCCACGCTCGCGCTCGTCGCCTTCTCGCGCTTCAACCGCACCATGGATGGCGCGGTCCTCGTCTTCTTCGTCATTACCGTCGCAGCTGCCGAGGTCGCCGTGGGCCTCGCCCTCATCGTCGCGCTGTTCCGCAAGCGCGGCTCCGTGCAGTCCGACGTCCTGACCACCCTTCGCGACTAATTTTCCGATGCCTTCCGACCTTTCGTCCTTGGTTCACTGGATTCTCTTCCTGCCACTCGGAGCCGCCGCGATTTCGGCGCTGTTTCTGCGTAAACAGGGCACCCTCGCCGCTTGGCTTTCCACGAGTACGGCCTTCGCCATCGCCGGCCTTTCACTGAAACTCCTCAGCCAAGACGGCATTGTCACTTGGCACACCGAACTCGCAAAGTTTGGCAGCATCAGCCTCGGCTTCGGCTACCTCATCGACGCCAATGCGCGCCTAATGCTCTTCGTGGTGTCATTCGTCGCCGCCTGGATTCACCTCTTCTCCGTCGGCTACATGAAGGAGGATGCGGCCCGCGGCCGTTTCTTCGCCGGCCTCTCGATCTTCATGTTCTCCATCCTGGGCATTGTTGTCGCCGACAACCTGCTCATGACGTTCATCTTCTGGGAGCTTGTGGGCTTCAGCTCGTACATGCTGATCGCACACTACTTCGACAAGGACTACGCCGCCGCGGCCTCGAAGAAAGCTTTTATCACTAACCGCATCGGAGACCTTGGTTTCATCCTCGGTATCGCGATGTGCCTTTCCCTTTACGGCACGCTCGATTTCGACAAGCTGCAGTCCCACGCCGCCGCCACGACGATTCCCGTCGCCGTAGGTGCGCTGCTCATGTGTGGCTTCCTCGGCAAGTCCGCCCAGTTCCCGCTCCACGTTTGGCTCACCGACGCGATGGCCGGCCCAACGCCCGTCTCCGCGCTCATCCACGCCGCGACGATGGTGGCTGCCGGTGTCTACTTCATGGCCCGGGTGAGCTTCCTGCTCGCCCCTGAAGTCCTGAGCTTCATCGCAATCTCCGGTGCCGGCATGGCCGCCCTCGCCGGCCTCTGCGCCCTCGCCCAGACGGACATTAAGAAGTCGCTGGCCTATTCCACCCTCGCCCACCTCGGCATCATGGGTTGCGCCATCGGCCTCGGCCATCCCGCGCTCGCACTGATGCACATGGCGATGCACGCCTTCTTCAAGGCCACGCTCTTCCTCGGTGCCGGCTCCGTCATCCACGGCTGCCACCACGAGCAGGACATGCTCAAGATGGGCGGCCTGCTAAAGAAGATGCCGGTTACCGCCGCGACGTTCATCGCCGCGACCCTTTCCAATTGTGCCGTGCCGTTCCTCGCTGGCTGGTATTCCAAGGACGCCATCATCGAAGCCTCGTTCCACGACGGGAAATTCGCCATCTTTGCATTCCTCGCGCTGGCGGCGCTCGCTACGTGCCTCTACAGCGGCCGCATGATCCGCTTAGTCTTCCTCGGTGAAGCGAACTCCGAAGACGCGTCGCATGCCCATGAGTCCCCTTGGACGATGACCCTACCTCTCGTCGTGCTCGGCCTGGTCTTCTCCGTCGGCGGGGGCTTCGCGGCGCATGTCCTCATCCCGGCGAGTTCACTTCAGCCGATTGAACACGCTCTCGGTGAAGTGTCATTCCAACTGGCCGCCCCCTCGACCATCGTCGGCCTGCTTTCGCTCGTCGTCGGTTTCTTCGGGGCACTTAAGTTCTACGGGACCGTCCGCGGTGCAGATGCACTCCAAGCCCTCTCGCCACGCACGTATCACCTCCTCGAACACCGCTGGATGGATGGCGTCTACCGCTGGTACATCGACTCCGTGCAGCGTCGCCTGGCTGAGTTCATCGCCTTCCTCGACTTACTGGTAATCAACGGATTCGCCGTGCGCTGGTTGGGTGGCGGCATTCCCGCCGTGCTCGGCTATCTCACCGGTCGCACCTTCCACCGCGGCCAAACCCGGGGCTACGCGCTCTGGATTGTGCTCGGCTCACTCTTTCTGGCTTGGTTCCTCCTCGCCCGCTAACCCATGGACACTTTTCCTGCCACCCTCCTGCAGATCACCGTCACGGCGCCGATCCTGATCGGCCTGGTGCTGATTGCTGGTCGCTCCCTGCCTCGCAGCTTCGCCTCCGGCTTCGCCCTCGGCGGCTTCGCCCTCCCAGCGGCACTCGCACCTTGGTTATTGGTGCTCTGGTCGAGTGAGAACACCACGGTCGGCCAATTTCAGTCCACGGGCCTCTGGGGATTTAATTTTGGCCTGAACGGCTTGAGTGCACCCTTGCTGGCGATGACTGCGATTGTAGGACTCGCCGCGGGCATCAAGGCCCTCACGCAGGAAGTGGAATCGCGTAACACTTACCTCGGCCTCATTCTGTTCATGCTCGGAGGCACGCTCGGCGTCTTCGGCACTAATCACATCATCGGTTTTTACTTCTTCCACGAGTTCGCGCTGATCCCGACCTTCATCCTGACGCTCTTCTGGGGTGGCGAAGGCCGTCGCCCGGCTGCCATGCAGATGGCCATCTACCTGACGGTCGGGGCCATGGCCTCACTTGCCGGTATCCTCATCGCCATTGAAGCCTCGGGCATGGGCTTCGCCCAGGCCAACTTCGGCGACGTCGCGCATGGCCTGCAGAGTGCCAACCACCTCCCCACCGCCGTTGGTGCGCTCGTGCTCTTCGGTCTCGGCACACTCGCTTCGCTCTTCCCCTTCCATTCTTGGGCTGCCCCAGGTTACTCGGCGGCACCTACGCCCGTCTCCATGATTCATGCCGGTGCGTTAAAAAAGTTTGGCCTCTACGGCATCATCCTCATCGGCCTCAGCAGCCTCGACATCACCGGCGGGCGGCTCGGCGATTGGTTCCTCTGGATGGCCGTCGCCAACGTCGTCATCGTGGGTTTCATCTGCATCGCGCAACGCGATCTCAAGCAACTGGTCTCTTGGAGTTCCGTCGCCCACATGGGGCCGGTCTTCCTCGGCATCTGGGTCTGCGGCAAATCGGGTAAAGACGATGGCCTCGACGCAGCCGCCTTCCTGATGGTCGCGCACGGCCTCTCCTGTGCGGCCCTCTTCCTGCTGGCCAATGCCGTGCGGACGCGCGCGGGTACCTATCGACTTGATGCGTTAGGCGGCATGGCTTCCCGCGCACCGATTCTCGCCGCACTCTTCATCGCTGCCACGATGGCCTCGATCGGCTTGCCTGGCTTCGGTAACTTCTGGGGCGAAATCGGCGTCTTCCTCTCCCTGCGCGATCAGTCACTCTGGTTGCAGGCCATCATCGCCTCGTCTGTCGTCATTTCTGCCGTCTACGCTCTGCGCGCGGTGGCGGCGACATTCTTCGGGCCGGCTTCTGAGTCGCTCGAGAAACGCTTTGCTTCGGCGCCCTTCGGCGATCTCGGCTGGGCTGAACGCACGGCTGTTGGCCTGCTACTGCTCGCCTCCATGGCCATCGGCTTCAAGCCTGCGCTGGTCACGAAGTCTACTAACGAAGTCACCAAACTCGTCACCACTTACTCGCAACATAACGCCAAGGCACCCGCCAAGGCTGTGCCTGCGCAGCCTGTGAAACGCTAATTTTCGACCGATGATTCCTTTCCTCGCCAACATCGACCCAGCTTTCAAGGTCCTGGCACCTCGGGCGGCAGACTGGCTGACCATTCTGCCTGAAATCGCGGTCGCCGCCCTTGCGCTCGTCTGCCTGGTGCAAGCCATCCTATTGCCGAAGCCACTGCGCTGGCTCATTCCCGCCACCGCACGCGTGGGTTTAGTTCTGGTCATCGCGATGGCCTACACCACCGCGGGTCCGTGGGCGCCGAAGAACGATGTGGAATCCTTTGCGGGATTGCTCCGACAGGACCTCCCGTTCGCGGGCGTCCGCTTGGTCTTCCTTGCTTCCGCACTCCTCACCAGCCTGCTCGCGGCGCGCTTCCTGCGTGAACGTGGCGCGGCGATCGCCGACTATCACCACGTCCTCCTGGTGGTAACCGCCGCGTTCATGCTGCTCGCGCAGTCGAACCACTTCGTCACCTTCTTCCTCGCGCTCGAGACGGCCGCCGTCGGCCTCTACGTACTCGTCGGCTACCTGCGTCGCAGCGAAGCCTCGCTCGAAGCCGGCGTGAAGTACCTCGTGGCGGGCGGCCTCAGTTCAGCGCTCTTGCTGATGGGCATCGTCCTCGTCTACGGCGCACTCGGCTCGGTCGCGGGCATCACCGACTCGCTCAACTTCACGCAAATCGGCAAAGCCCTCAGCGCGCAGGTACTAACACCGACCGGCATCTCTCCGCTCACCCTCGTGGGGATCGCTCTGATTCTCGGCGGCGTCGCCTTCAAGCTCGGCGCCTTCCCGTTCCACGCGTGGATTCCCGACGTCTACCAAGGAGCCCCGACGCCGACGACCGCCTTTCTCGCGACCGCCTCCAAGGCAGCCGGTGCCTTCACCCTGCTCGTGCTCGTGACCGGACCCTTCGCGGCGCTGGCACCGAAACTTGCCCCGGTACTGGCTATCGCGGCCGTGCTGACGCTGCTGGCTGGCAATCTCGGAGCCCTGTCGGCCACGGACGTTAAGCGCACGCTCGCCCTTTCCGGCGTTTCCCACGCGGGCTTCATCCTGGCTGCCGTGACCGTCGCGGTCATGCGCCCAGAGGCTACCGCTTACGGCTACACTGCGGAACAAGTCGTCGTCTTGTACCTACTCGCCTACCTCGCGGGGACCTTCCTCGCCAGCCAAGCGCTGGTTTCGCTACCTGCCGCCGCGGATCACCTCCGCCCTCACCTCGCCCTCCGCGGCCTCCTTCGCCGCTCGCCGTCGCTCGCCGCCGCCTTGGGCTTCGGTATTGGCTCACTGGCCGGGGTCCCTCCTTCGGTTGGCTTCATCGCCAAGCTCCTCGTCCTCGCCCTGCTGGTGAAGGCCAAACTCTGGTGGCTCTATGTAGTCCTCGGTGTCGCCCTCGTCTGCGTCGCCATCAGCATCCACTACTATTTCTGTATCCTCCGGGAAGCGGTGGTCCGCCCGACGGAAGATAACGCCGAACTCGCCCCGTTGGAGATCTCCTTCGGTGCGCGCTTCCTCATCGGAGCCTTAGCCGCCGCGACGATTCTCGGCGGGCTACTGATCCTAAACTAAAGCCCCTTACCGCGACCGCGGGGGTGGTGCTTGCGATGGGCGGCCGAGAGCGCCGTCCGATCGACGGAAGTGTAAATCTGGGTCGTCGCGATATCGGCGTGCCCGAGCATCTCCTGAATCGAGCGCAAGTCCGCGCCACCTTCCAGGAGGTGCGTCGCGAAGGCGTGCCTGAGCAGATGAGGTTTAACCGGAACACTTACCCCCGCGCGCCGCGCCGCCTGCTTCACCCCGAGCCAGAAAGTTTTCCGGGAAATCGCGACACCCCGAGCACTGAGAAATAAAGCGCTGCCGGTCTTAGGCCGGACAAGCTTGGGCCGACCGTGCGACAGGTAAACTTGCAGGGCGACGAGCGACGTCTCGCCGACGGGCACGACGCGATCCTTGGAGCCTTTACCGGTCACCCGCACGAGGCCCGACTCCGCATCGACCGCCTGGATTTCGAGACCGCAAAGCTCCGAGATGCGCAAGCCCGAGCCATACATCAGTTCGAGCATCGCCCGATCCCGCAAGCCCTGTGGCGTCGAAGTGTCTGGGGCCGAAACGACCTTGGCCGCTTCGGCGGCACTGATCATTCCAGGAAGTTTGCGGCGGAGCTTCGGCCCATGGGCGAGTTCGGTGAAATCATCGCGGCGCAGGCCGATCCGGACGAGATGGGCAGAGAAGGAGCGCACGGCGGAAAGGCGGCGGGCAAGCGAGGCCGCCGCATGCCCCTTGCGATCCAAGGCGCGCACCCAGGAATCCACCTCCGCCAAACCGACCTCCGACCAGTTCGTCCGGCCCGCCCGGCCACAATGGGCGGCGAACCGGACTAGGTCCGATTCATAAGCCTCCGTCGTGAGCTTGGCCGCACCCCGTTCCAACGACAGGTGAGCCAAGAAAGCATCCACCGCCTCCTGCAGATCGGGCGGCACCTCGTCGCGGCGGGCTCGGGGCTTCTTGGACATGCGTCATCAGTATTGCCCCGACCGCCGAGGAGTCCATAAGGATTGAGCATGTCCAGCCAGCGTGAGCGCGCCATGAAGCCGACCGACCTCCGGGGAATCCTCCGCTATGTCCCGATGTTTCGTGACCACGTCTTCGTCATCGCCGTCGACGGCTCAATCATCAGCCATGAAAATTTTCCGAATATCGTGACCGATATTGCGGTGCTGCGCAGCCTGTCGATCAAGGTCGTGCTCGTGCATGGCATCGGCCAGCAACTCGTCGGCTTGGCCGGCGAGCACAACATCGCGCTGTCAGATATCCAAGGCGAAGGCCCCACCGATGCGGCCACCATGTCGCTCGCACGCGAGGCTTCGGCACTCGTCTCCCAATCCGTACTCGAGAACCTCTCGCAAGCCGGACTCCGCTGCGCGATCACCAACGCCGTCCGATCGACCAAGATTGGGCGGATCCGGGGACGCGACCATCTGTTCACCGGCAAGGTCGAGAAAGTTGATGCCGCGATTCTCAAGTCGATGCTCGCGCAGGACATCCTCCCGCTCGTCACGCCCATCGTCTGCGACCGCGAAGGCCAATCCTTGCGCGTCAACAGCGACCACCTCGCCATGGAACTCGCGGTGGCGCTCGGCGCCTCGAAGTTAATTTACCTCACCCCGTTCAGCGGATTGCAGGTCGATGGCGTCGTACAGCTCAACCTCCCCGAGGATGAGCTCAAGAAGCTCCTCAACGACAAGACCGCGAAACTTGATCCGCGCATCCGCAGTAAAGCGGTGCAGGCGGCCAAGGCGCTGGATGAGGACGTCCCGCGGGCACACATCCTCGACGGGCGCGTCTTCGGCGGCCTGCTGACCGAGATTTTTGACAAGGTCGGCCTCGGCACGATGGTGCACGCCAATGACTACGATCGGATTCGCCAGGCTAAGAAGAAAGATGCCCAAGCCCTCTACAACCTCGCTAAACACGGGGCGAAGACCGAGGCGCTCGTCTCCCGCACGCGCCAGCAGATTGACCAGACCTACGGGGAATTTTTCGTCTACGAAATCGATGACAGCATCATCGGTTGCGCGGCGCTCCGTCCCTACCCGGGCGGCAAAGTCATGGAACTCGGCGCGGTCTACGTGCAACCCTTCTACCACGGCCGCGGCGTCGGCCGGAAATTAGTCGAATTCGCCAAACGGCGCGCCAAGCAGCTCGGGGCGAAGAAATTGATGGCACTGACCACCCAGACGCAGGGCTTCTTCCAATCGGCCTGTGGCTTTACCGCCGCGACGTTAGCGGACTTGCCTGCAGAGCGCCGCCAAGCCCTGAAGGCCAGCGGACGCAATTCCCAGGTCCTTTCCTTTTCGCTAAGCCGGCTGAGCGACTCCGTGCGCTGAGGCCTATTTGGCGGTGAAGAAACCGCGCTGCTTCTCGCTGATCGGTAGGCCGGCTTTCTCCAGCACCAGCAGGAAATCTTCCCAGAACACCCGCTTCACCGTGTTGCTGGAATTGTGCAGCAAGTAGTTCGGGTGATAGGTCGCCATCAGTGGCACGCCTCCGAGATCGAACCAATGACCGCGGGCGTCGGTAATGGAGGGATTGATACCGTGCAGAGATTGGAAGGCCTGAGCTCCGAGGGCGACGACGACCTTCGGCTGGATGATATCAATCTGGGCGCGTAGGTAAGGGAGATTGAAAGCAAGTTCGCGGGCCGTGGGCGGTCGCTTACCATAGACCGTGGGCGCTTCCGGTCGCCAGACCATCGAGGGCAGCAGATAACATTCGGCCGACGTGAGCACGGCGGCGGCGAGGATTTTCTGCAGGATCTCGCCCGCCGCGCCGGCAAAAGCCTTGCCGAATTCCATCTCCTCGAGCGTAGGGGCTTCGCCGACCAGCACGACCTTGGCGTCCAAGGAGCCGTGGCCAAGCAGCGGGCGATGCTTGTCTATAAGATGCTTCTTAGTCTCCGGACAGGCATCGATTAGCTGAGCGAGAGCCTGTATCCGTTCCGACTTCGTGCCGGCCGGCAAAGTAAACACCGGTGGGTCTGCGATGATCACCGCGGGGGCCACGGCGACGGGCCGGGGGACGGCGGCTTGGAAGGTCGGGCGGGCGGAGGCGACCGACGTCGCCGCAGGGGCGACGGAGGCCACCGGGGCGGCAGAGGCGGGCTGGCCGACGAGGGCTTTCAATGCGACTAGGGAGGCATCCGAAACGCTCACCCGACGAACCCCCTCCGCCTTTTGGCGCTTCAGCTCCTCCAGCAGGGCATCAAGGGCTTCAACGGGGTCAATCACGACACGGCAAGGGATTGGATGGCACGGGCCAGGGTCAAATCTTTCTCGGTGACTTGGTTACCCGCATCATGGGTACTTAGCCTCAGGGTCACTTTATTCCAAATATTGAGGATTTCCGGGTGGTGGTTGAGCTTTTCGGACACCTCGCCCAATTGGTTAATAAAAACAAGCGCGTCCTTGAAATCTATAAACACATAGACCTTCAACAACTTACCGTTATCAAGGGTCCACCCATCCAGCCCAGTTAAAGCTGCTTGGATCTGAAAGGTCTCCAAGGGTTGGCGCATGAAAATCATCTTCTTTACCCCCTTTATCGGTGTCAACGCAGGGCTAGGAGTTGACCCCTATTGTGAATAAACTTGCCGAAGCCCAATTAAACTGACTTAACGGCGGTCAGGTTTGTCTCGGAAAATAACCAAAGTAAGAGACAAGCCCCGCAATAATCCGGTGAGTTGACGGTCGTTAAGACGGCAAATCGAAATCCGAAGGTCGGAAACGGGCAATGCGGTGTAGGTAAACCAAGCAAAACAAAAGATAATATGGAAAACAAACTGTTCGTGGGCAATCTGCCCTGGGCCGCAACCGAATCCGACATCCGCGCTCACTTCTCCCAAGGCGGCGAAGTGGTCTCCGTGGAAGTTATGATGGACAAGTTCACGGGTCGTCCTCGTGGCTTCGCCTTCGTGACCATGGCCAATGCTCAGGCTGCTCAGGATGCGATCGCTAAGACTGAAAAC
>Ga0194048_10000704_pt1 | contig 16304 bp, 15 predicted proteins | sample JunL225m_MetaG_FD_161685 | JGI IMG/M metagenome (GOLD analysis project Ga0194048, IMG submission 161685) | Anoxic zone freshwater microbial communities from boreal shield lake in IISD Experimental Lakes Area, Ontario, Canada - Jun2016-L222-5m | ecosystem: Environmental > Aquatic > Freshwater >...
GTCGCGGTCAAGGTTATCCCATCGACGGCGACGCTGAGGCCCGGCGAAACGACGACGTTCGATGCCCAGGTCGTCGGTGTGTCCAATACCGCCGCCGCTGTGCCTTCGGCACCGATCGCGCTTGCCGGCCCTAGGGTCGCGGTGACGATGAAACCGGCCGAAAAGCGGCGGTTCACCGCGACCGTGGCCGGGGAACCCGCCGCGCCAATAACATGGGTTTTGCAACCCGCAGGCGCCGCCAGCGGAATCCTCGCCAACGGCGACTATACGGCGCCGTCTGTCGTACCGGCAGGACCGGTCGCCGTCGTCGCGCAAAAGGCAGACCAAACCCTTATCGGGCGCGCGCTGATTACGATCGCGCCGTGAGGCGGCGGGGTGCCGCGCCGTACCGTCGTTGCGCCCCGTTGCCACAATCCCCCCGATACGCTTCTCTCCCCGCTGACAACCACACCCCTAGGAGTCCCACCATGAAAGTCACCGTGGTGCAGATGAATTCTGGCGCCGATAAGGACGAAAACATCGCCCAGGCGCGCCGCCTGATCGAAAGCGCGGTGGATCAGGACAGGCCCGACATCGTGTCCCTGCCGGAGGTTTGGGATTCCCTCGGCGGCGATCGTGCCACCCGCATGGCCAACGCCGAGCATTTGCCGCCTAAGGGGTCCAACGAACCGGGTGGGCCGGCATACGAGTTCCTGCGCGAAACCGCGCGGGCGGCGAAAGTCCACGTCCATGGCGGCTCGATCATCGAGCAAGGGCCGGAGAAGCTTTTGAACACCACTGTGGTGTTCAATCCCGAAGGCACCGAAATCGCGCGCTATCGTAAGATGCATATGTTCGACATCGTCGGGCCCGATGGCACAGGATACCGCGAGTCGAATGCCTACGATGCCGGTGACGATATCGTCACGTACGAGGCCAATGGCGTTAAAGTCGGCTGCGCCATATGCTACGATGTGCGTTTCCCCGACCTGTTCTGGGAATTGCGCAAGCAGGGTGCCGAGCTCATTTTCCTTCCATCCGCCTTTACCCTCGCCACGGGGAAAGACCATTGGGAGCCGCTGTTGAAAGGCCGCGCCATCGAAACCCAGTGCTGGTTCGCCGCCCCTGCTACCTGGGGCAAGCACCTCGAAGGCAAGGGCGATGCGCGCTTTACCTATGGTCATTCGATGATCGTGAATCCCTGGGGTAGCGTCGTCGCCCAAGTGTCCGACGGCATCGGCTGGGCGACCGCTCGGCTCGACCATACCGTCACCGCCCGTATTCGGCGGGATATGCCCGTCCTCGAACATCGGAAACGCGTGTGAGTCTTTCCGCCACCGGCCTGCCGATCGGTCCCGCGCGGCGCTTCACCCACGGACGCATTGCGTTCGAGGCCGCGCCGACCCCGGTAGCCACCGACGCACGTAACCGGCTCGTGTCGCTCTATGGCAATTGTTCGCTGCAACAGGCGGATGTGATCGTGCCGCTGGGCGGGGATGGTTTCATGTTGGAAACGATCCACAAAGCGTTGGAGTTTAATAAGCCGGTCTACGGCATGAACCGCGGTTCTGTCGGCTTCCTCATGAATACCTTCGACGAGGACGACCTGCTCGGTCGCCTCGGCCGAGCACAGGCGGCGGAGTTGAACCCGTTGCGGATGCATGCGGTGACCGTGACCGGATCGGTGGAGGAAGCGCTGGCGTTCAACGAAGTCAGCCTGCTGCGGCAAATTCGCCAAGCGGCGAAAATCCGCATTACGATCGACGGGCGGGTGCGGCTTGCGGAATTGTCCTGCGACGGGGTGCTGATTTCCACGCCCGCCGGCTCAACCGCGTACAATCTGTCCGCGCACGGCCCGATCGTGCCGCTTTCGGCGAACTTGCTGCCGCTGACACCGATATCGTCGTTCCGCCCCCGGCGTTGGCGCGGTGCGTTGCTGCCCAGCACCGTGGAAGTGCTGTTCGAGGTGTTAGAAACCGACAAGCGCCCCACCGCCGCCGTGGCCGACTTTACCGAGGTGCGCGATGTCGCGTCCGTCGCTGTCAGCTTGGATCGAAATGTCGCAGTCACAGTGTTGTTCGATCCCGATCAAGGCTTGTCCGAACGCATCATCGTAGAACAATTCACAGTCTGAGCAAAAGGGAACACGTCCATGACCGCTCTACCGACCGCGTCGCCCGAAGATGTCGGGCTGTCCTCCGTCGCCCTCGATCGCCTGTCCACGGCGCTGAAAGATCGTGTCGCAGTCGGCCATGTTCCTGGCGCGGTGGCGCTGGTCGCGCGTCATGGCAAGATCGCTTACCACCAAGCGTTCGGTGCGGTCGCGCCCGGCGGCGCGCCGATGACGACCGATGCCATCTTCCGTATCTACTCGATGACCAAACCGATCGTGTCGGTCGCGACGATGATGCTTTGGGAAGAAGGCCGCCTGCTGCTGACCGACCCGATTTCGAAATATATGCCGGAATTCGCGTCTATGAACGTCGGTGTGGAGAACCCCGTTGCGGCGAAGCGTGCCATCTCGGTGCAGGACCTGCTGCGCCACACCTCCGGCCTAACCTACGAATTCCGAGGCAACGGCCCGGTACATAGGGCCTATGGCGCGGCGCGGGTTGCGCGGCTCAAGCAAACCAATGCCGATCATGTTGCCACCCTCGCATCGCTGCCGTTGCTGCATCAGCCCGGCGCGCATTGGGAATATTCGCGGTCGACCGACGTGCTGGGTCGGCTGGTGGAAGTCGTGTCCGGCCAAACCCTGGGCACTTTCCTATCGGAGCGCATTCTGAACCCGCTCGGTATGACCGAAACAGCGTTTTCGGTGCCGGAAAAAGACCACGCCCGCATCGCCGAACCCTTCGCCAAAGACCCGGAAGGCGGTACTGACATTGCGCTGCTGGATATCAAGCGCACCGCACTGTTTGAATCCGGCGGCGGTGGGTTGGCCGGCACATCGATGGACTATGCTCGCTTCTGCGCGATGCTTGCCAATAACGGGCGGCTCGGCGATGTGCGTTTGCTGGGCCGCAAAACCATCGAATTGATGACGTCGGATCATCTGGGCAACGTCCCCAGCAACCCCGATTTGCTGCCCCCCGGCCACGGTTTCGGCCTGGGCTTTGCCGTCCGTATCGCCGCCGGCATGGCGCCATTCCCCGGCTCCGTCGGCAATTACTACTGGAGCGGTGCGGCCGGAACATCGTTTTGGGTCGATCCAGCCGAGCGGCTCTATGCGGTGTTGATGATTCAGGCGCCGGTGCAGCGGGAGCATTATCGGCTGTTGTTCCGCGATCTTGTCTATGCGGCAGTCACGGATTGATTGCCGGCCAGCCCTGGCCAACCGTCGTCTTTCTGATAGCGGTCGCGTTCGTCGCGGGCCTCGCTCGGGGGTTTTCGGGATTTGGGTCCGCGTTGATTTTCATTCCCCTCGGCAGCGCGGCGGTGGGGCCAGCACTGGCGTCGGCGGTGCTGCTGGTAGTCGACGGTCTCGGTTCGACCCCGATGCTGCCGGCGGCGTGGCGGGAAGCCGATCGCCGAGCGGTCTTTACCATGAGCACGGGGGCCATCGTTGCTGTGCCGGTCGGCACTTTGGCGCTCGCTTGGATCGATCCCAGCACGTTGCGGTGGGGAATCTGTTTGGCGATCCTGCTGTTGGTGATGGTGCTGGCTTCCGGGTGGCGTTACAGCGGCCGCCCGGTGACGGCGGTCACAGTCGGGGTGGGGCTGGTGTCCGGCTTCCTGACCGGCACCGCCCAAATCGGTGGCGCCCCCGCCATTGCTTATTGGCTCGGCGGTGCGCTGCAAGCCCGTAACGTGCGCGCCAATCTGGTGCTATTTCTGGCATGTTCCACCTTTTATTCCGCGATCTCCTACGCGGCTTCCGGCTTATTCAATTGGCGGATGGCGGCGTTATCGCTGGCGATCGGTCCGGCTTATGTTGTCGGAGCTTTGCTAGGCATGCGGATGTTCGGCCTAGCGAGCCCGCAGACATTTCGCCGCATATGCTACGCGTTGATCGCTTTGGCGGCTATCCTCGGATTGCCGATTTTCCGTTGACCGAACAAGGATTCGAACGATGATTATCCCCGAAGGCGCACGCAATATCGATTTCGTCGGCCATACCGACCAGGGCGGCCGTGGCGATGGCGTGCAAGTCATGGTCGATCGCGGCTACGCTTATATCGGCACCCGCGTCAGCCGGGGCGTGATGGTTACGGATGTGCGCGATCCGCGCAATCCGAAGCCGGTGAATTTCATGCCGATCCATCAGAACTCGGTGTGTTTGCATTTGCAGGCAGCCGAAGGATTATTGCTGAATATCGAGGAGCTCGACCTTCGGGCATTGTTGTCGATCAAAGATTATTACACCGGTTCCAATCAAGTGGATTCGTCCCGTTACGGCACCAGGGGCGTGGATTTTTCGGCCGGCATGCGGGTCTACGATATTTCCGATCCTGCCAATCCCCGTGCGATCGGGTTCATGGAAGTCCAGGGCCTTGGCCTGCACCGCATTTGGTGGACCGGCGGTCGTTATGCCTATGCGTCGGCGCTGCTGGACGGGTTCATCGATCACATCTTCATCGTCATCGACATGGCCGATCCGACAAAGCCGGTGGAGTGCGGGCGGTGGTGGATCTCCGGCATGAACCTCGCGGCCGGAGAAACCCCGCATTGGAAAGGTCGGTGGGCGCTGCACCATGCAGTGGTGGAGGACGACATCGCTTATGCGTCCTGGCGCGATGGCGGGCTGACCATTCTGGATGTGTCCGATAAGACCGAACCGAAATTGCTGTCCCATAAAGTCTGGAGCCCGCCCTTCGGCGGCGGCACCCATAGCGCGCTTCCCTTGCACGACCGGGATTTGTTGGTGGTTGCCGATGAGGCAACGATGAACATCGACCAGAGCCAGATCAAACACACATGGGTTTTCGATATTCGCGACAAAACCAACCCGATTTCGATCTCGACGTTTCCCAGCCCGTCGGATCGGGATTACGTTGCGATGGGCGGGCAGTTCGGGCCGCACAACCTGCACGAAAACCGACCGGGATCGTTCCAGTCGTCCACGACAGTGTTTGCGACATGGCAAAGTGCGGGGGTGCGGGTATTCGATATCGCCAATCCCTACCGGCCGGAGGAAATCGGCTATTTCGTGCCGCCGCAGCCCACTGTGTGGCGCGAGCCGATGCGCGGTCGAGCCAAAATCCGGCACACGGCGGATTTGTTCGTATCGAAAGAAGGTTTGATTTACGCGACCGATTACGATGCGGGTTTGTATATTTTGCAGTGGAAGGGGGTCTGAAAAATGATCGCAGCCATCAGCATGATGCGCCGCTTGGACACGGTCGATATTCACCGTTTCCGCCGCCACTGGTTGGACGTGCATGGGCCGCTGGTGCAATCGTTCGCTGGCCTGCGCAGCTACGTGCAATGCCACGCGATCGATAATCCCGCGACCAATGCGGCGGCGCGTGCGCTGCGGATCGATGGGTTTCCGATTCTGTATTTCAATAACCACGCCGACCGACAATTGGCGCAAGGATCGGCCGCTATGGCGGCGTGCAATATCGATTCTCGCTTGTTCATCGGTGCGGTTTCGCGGGTCGCCACGACGCCTGTGGAAATCCGAGCGGGGCAGGGCGGTCGCTTGTCGGCAATTGTTCTATGCCTGGAAGGCACGGACGTGCCCGCCGTCCAGGCGCGCCTATCCGCAGCGCCCAGCCTGACACGGTTCGATGTGCTAGAGCAAGGACCTGCACCGGCCAGCACTGTGCCGCATTTGCCCGCGATCGTGTCGGGCGTGTTCCAGATTCGTTGCGAAAGCTTGGTCGAATTGGAGGCTGCGATGGCAGGTCTCGACGTCCCGACTTTTGTTGTCGAGGAGCATTGGCTGCCGCCAACTTGAGAATTTCCCCCAACCGACGCAGACTAAATCATCGAATCGGAGGGACTTCCCATGCAAATCGGCTTTATCGGTCTCGGCACGATGGGCAAAGGCATGGCTGCCAACTTGCAAAAGGCCGGCCATAAAATCGTTGTTCACGACCTCACGCGGCAGGCGGCCTCGACCCATCTGGAAAACGGGGCTGTTTGGGCTGAAAGCCCGAAGGCGCTGGCCGAACAATGCGACGTCGTTTTTACCTCGCTTCCTACACCCGCCGACGTGCGCGCGGTCGGCTGCGGCGAAAACGGCCTGATCGAAGGCTTCAAGCCCGGCTCGGCATGGTTCGATCTGTCCACCAATGCCGTGGACGTGGTGCGCGACCTCGCCGGCATTTTCAAAGAAAAGGGCGTCGAATTTCTGGATGCTCCGATCAGCGGCGGGCCGAAAGGCGCCAACTCGGGTAAACTCGCCATTTGGGTCGGTGGCGATAAGGTCGCGTTCGACAAATACGCGACCGTGCTAAGCGCCATGGGCGATCAAGCACGCTACATCGGTGCGATCGGGGCCGGATCGATCGCCAAGTTGGTGCACAACGCGTCCTCCGCCGCGATTGCGCTGGTACAGGCGGAAACGTTCACTATGGGAATCAAAGCCGGAGTCGATCCGTTGGATTTGTTCGAGGCCGTGCGTCAAGGCGCGGCCGGCCGCAACCGGACATTCGACCGGCTGTCCGGGCAATTCCTGACCGGTGTTTACGATCCGCCCGATTTCGCCCTTCGTTTGATCCACAAGGACGTATCGCTGGCGTGCCAACTCGGTCGCGAATTGAGCGTGCCGATGCGTCTGACCAACCTTGCGCTACAAGAACTCACCGAAGCACTGAACCGTGGCTGGGGCCATCGCGACAGCCGGGTCGGCGCCCTTCTGCAACAAGAACGTGCTGGAATCGAATCTGTCAAAGTCGATCCCGCTCGGATTAAAGCCGTTATGGATAAAGGATAATACTATGCAACTCGGCGCTTCCCTGCCGGTCGGCGACATCGGCACCGGCCCCACTGTCGTTCGCGACTACGCCCAAACATTGGAGGGCATGGGCTTCGATTACATCCAAGCCCCCGACCACGTCCTGGGCGGCAACCCAGCCGGCCACAAAGACAAGGCTCGAGTCGGTACCAGCACGACCGCGTATCACGACCCATTCGTGCTGTTCAGCTTCATCGCCGGCTGCACGGACAAAATCGGTTTCGCACCCGGCGTTTTGATCTTGGCGCAACGCCAAGCCGTGCTAGTAGCGAAACAGGCTGCCAGCTTGGACGAATTGTCCGGTGGGCGCCTGCGCCTGGGCATAGGCGTCGGTTGGAACGAACTGGAATTCACCGGCCTGAATGAGAATTTCAAAAACCGTGGCAAGCGTTCCGAGGAACAAGTTCAGGTCATGCAGGCCCTTTGGGCCAACGATCACGTAGACTTCAAGGGCAAGTATCACACGATCGACGATTCCGGCATCAATCCGCGACCGAAATCGGGGCGTGTCCCGGTTTGGTTCGGCGGCCATGTCGATGCCACCCTGGAACGCACGGCTAAATGGGGCGATGGCTGGATGCCCTTGGCCTATCCGGCAGACGATTCGGCGCTTCTGGCGTTCGACAAGTTGCGCAGTCTGGTGGCAGCGGCCGGACGGTCGATGGACGATGTCGGTATCGAAGTCTGGATGTCGCTGGGTTCCGACGATCCGGATCTATGGCGGAAGGATTTCGCCTTCTGGAAAAAGGCCGGCGTAACCCATGTCACCGCGCATACGACCTATGCAACCGGGCATCACAAGCGCATCGCAGGCAAGACCGCCGCAGAACATTTAGCGGCGATCGCGAAATTCCAGAAGGCAGTTGGCGATCTGGTCTAGGCGAAGATCTCGCCTAGACGCTCGATCGAAGCAAGTGTGCGCTCTGCGGGCAGGCCCGGCCATTGGCAGCGCATGATGAAATGATTGGTACCGAGGAGTTCGCGGTAGCGCGCGATCTCCTCTTTCACCTTCGCCTTGTCGCCGATAATGAATTTGTCGCGGCCGTAATCTTCGAAACTGGATTCGATCTTCCGGCCCTCGAATCCCCAGGCGGCGTAGGCAGCGTATTTATATTGCAGCGCTTCGCGGCATTCCTCGTGCGCAGTCGCGTTGTTGGCGCCGACATAGCATTCAACCATGATCGGGAAATTGGTGGCGGTTTTGTTATATTCCGTCAGTGCCGCACGATAGGTTTTCATCAACGGCACAGAATGGGATAAGCCGTTGCTATTGACGATGAGCCAAGCGTCGCCGATGCGCGCCGCTCGCCGGACGGCGATATCGGACGATCCGCCGATATACAGCGGCGGGCCGCCCGGACGGACCGGCTTCAAACCGATACCGGCATCGTTGACGGTATAGAAACGGCCGTTATGGGTGACTTTATCCTCGGTCCATAGGCGTTTCATTAGCCCGATCGCCTCGACGAAGCGCGGTGCCCTTTCCGATAACGGAATGCCGAATGCGTCGAATTCCGGCTGCCGATATCCAAGACCGAGACCGAGAATATAGTTTCCACCGGTCAGCACATCCAATGTCGCGGCCTCCTCGGCGACGTGCATCGGGTTCTGCGGTGGCAGGATCAGGATATTCGGCCCAATCGTCATGCCCTGCGCATGTGCGGCGATGTAGCCCATCATCGGGGCAATTTGCAGCATTTGCATCGGATGCGTCAGCCAGTGATGCGGGAACCACAACGATTTAAACCCGGCGTCGCGAGCAGTTTTCACTTGCGTGACGATTTCCGGGATGCGGTCGGCAACGTTGGTTCCTTCGGGGAACTGGGTGTTGATCATCAATCCGACTTGCATATCAGGCTGCTCCTATATTCAGTGCGCGCCAGACGCGTTCGCTGGTCACCGGCATTTCGATATCTTTAATGCCCATGGGCTGCAATGCATCCAGCACCGCGTTCACCACGACGGGCAGCGCGCCAACCGTTCCGGCTTCGCCTGCACCCTTGGCGCCCAGCGGATTGAGTGCGGTTGGAACCGGGTTGCTGGCGATAGCGATATTGCAGGTCGTATCGGCACGTGGCATCGCGTAATCCATGAAACTACCTGACAGGAGCTGCCCCGAGGTTGGATCGTATGCGACTTGCTCCATCAACGCTTGGCCCAGCCCCTGTGCGACGCCGCCGTGAATCTGGCCCTTCAGGCCGATCGGGTTCATGACGTTACCGACATCGTCGGATACGGAATATTTCAATACCGCGATGGAGCCGGTTTCGGGATCGACTTCGACCTCGCAGACATGGCAACCGTTGGGGTAAGTGTCCTGCTTGGGGCTGAACGTGCCGGTTTCGTAAAGGCCAGGTTCCATTCCGGGAGGCAGACGCGGCGCTTGAAACGCAGCCATGGCGATTTGTTTGATGCCAATTCGCTTATCTGTGCCGGCTACTGCAAAAGTTCCGTCGTCGAATTCCAAATCGGCTTCTGCCGCTTCCAGCAAATGCGCGGCGATTTTGCGTGCTTTCACCAAAACCTTTCCTGCGGCGACGGTCAAGGCCGAACCCCCGATGACCGTGGACCGCGATCCCATCGTGCCAATCCCGAATGCAACGCGATCGGTATCGCCATCGATATATTGTACCTCGTGTGGGTCCAAGCCCAATTTTTCGTTGACGATCTGTTTGAACATCGTCTCGTGGCCTTGGCCCTGGTTCTTACTGCCCATCAATACTATGGCCGATCCGCCAGGATTGAAACGAATTTCGGCGAATTCAAGACCGGGTGAAGCGGCGCGTTCGATTGCGTTCACGATGGCAATACCGCGCAGCATTCCGCGCGAAGCCGATTCGGCTTTCCGCGCGGCGTAGCCGGTCCAGTCGGACAGCGCCAAGGCTTGGTCCATACCTTTTTCGAAAGCGCCGCAGTCGTAACTGACCCCGAACGGATTGCGATAGGGCATCGCATTTTCCGGGATGAGATTCCGGCGCCGCAAATCGACCCGATCGATGCCCAATTGGGCGGCGGCGGTGTCGATGATGCGCTCGATTACATACGTTGCTTCGGGCCGCCCGGCGCCGCGATACGGCGCGGTCGGGTTGCAGTTCGAAAATCCGATATTCACATGCGTATAGGCTGCCGGAATTGCGTAGGTCCCCGCCAGGGTCGACACATTGCTAAACGTCGACAACAAATTCCGTTCGGCCGAGATATACGCCCCGACGTTGCACAGCGTGTCGACACGCAGGCCGACGAACCGTCCGTTGGCGTCCAATGCCAAGGTTGCATCGGCGATATTGTCCCGCGCATGTTCGTCGGATTGGATCGCTTCCGATCTCGTGCTGCTCCATTTTACCGGCCGACCTAGTTTCCGGGCGGCATAGAGCGTCAGGCGATGCTCGACATATTGCCAGCCTTTGGTACCGAATCCGCCGCCGACATCGCCAGCAATCACGCGAATTTTGCTTTCGGGGATTTTGAAAATATTGCGGGCAAGGGCGTCCCGGACGCGGTGCGGATATTGCACATCGGCATAGAGGGTGAAACGTTCCTCGCCGGGATCGTAGACCCCGATGGCGCCGCGCGTCTCCATAAAATGTGCGTAAACACGGCTGATAACGATGCGTTGTCGTACCACATGCGCCGCACCGGCAATTGCGGCGTCTGTTGCGGCCTTGTTGCCCATTTCGTAGATGTGCGACAAATTTCCGGGGCATTCTGCCCACACCGCCGGGGCGTTGGGATCGAGAATGCGTGCCGTTTCAGTAACCGATGGTAGGGGTTCGTAATCCACTACCACGAGTTCCGCCGCGTCCCGTGCTTGCGCCAGCGTTTCGGCGACGATCGTAGCCACGGGATCGCCGACATAACGGACAAATCCCCGAGCCAGGCCGGGATGCGGCACGTAAAACAGGGGTGAACCGTCCGGACGTTTGCGCGGCAGGCTCACGCGCATTGTGCCCAGGCCATCCGCCGCGAGATCGGCCTCGGTATAAATCGCAAGAACGCCGGGCGCTGCCAGCGCGGCAGAAGTTTCTATCGAAACAATACGAGCGTGCGCGTGCGGGCTACGGAGTATCGCGCAATGTGCTTGTCCCGGAATGTTCGTATCGTCGATGAAGCGCCCCTGTCCGCGAAGCAGGCGGGGGTCCTCAAAACGGGCGACGGGTTGACCGATACCATACTTCGCCATGGTATTACCCTTTCGGCGGAACGTCGAGCCGAACGACAATACCTTGCAGGTCGGGGGACGGGGCGGGGTAGCGTTGCATGACCAGGGGGTCGTGCCCCGGAACGATTAAATCCGGCGAAGCAGCATGGGCGCGTAACGTATCGAACGCATCCAGCATATCGCCGACATGGTATGCGGTGGTGAACGGTCGATATGTCTCGAAATTTTCGTAAAAATGCGAAACGTCCGACGCCAGAACGACGACACCGCGCGCAGTGTTCACTTTCACGAACTGCAAGCCCACGGAATGGCCACCGGTCGGCACGATGGAAATGCCCGGCAGGATATCGGCGGGGCCGTTATGATACATCACACGGCCGTCGAAATTCAGCCGCACGATGCCGCAGACGTCGTCCGGCTCGAAGCTTTTCGCCAGTTGTTTGTGCTTCATGTGGCGCCCGACGGCGTAATGCATTTCCGGCTCTTGCAGATGGAACCGTGCGGTCGGGAATTTGTGGAAATTGCCCACGTGGTCGTAATGCATATGGGTCAGGATCACGTCCTGCACTGTTGCCGGATCGACTCCGACCAGCGATAGTGCATCGATTGGATCGCGGTCCAGTTTGCGACCGCGCTTGCCACCGCTCTCGGCAGTGAAGCCGATATCGATCGCCACCGCGCGGTCCGCGTTCTTCGCCACCCAGACAAAGTAATCCATCGGCATTGGGCCGTCGTGCGGGTCGCCGCCGATGAAATGTTCGTGCCGCATCGCGGGACGGCCGGCGTAACGGATGGCAAAAAGTTCGTATTCGGCGGTCATTGGGTCGTTTCCTTGTGAGCAGCGAGGTCCGGCATCACCTTGCGGACGAATAAATCGGTGGACGCCAAAGCTTCGTCCCCCGTTATGTCCCCGAAAGCGAAACGGCACAGCAGGTAGTTCAATCCGGCGTCGTCGACGGTTTGTTTTAGGAACGCGCGCACTTTATCCGGGGGGCCGGCGACGGCGCGGCCTTGCGCTTCCGCGTCTTCGAACCGTTCCGGGAAAATCGCGTGTGCCACAGGCATGATATCGTGCTTTTTCCACAACATCAGGAAGGACTCCCGCCATTTTGCATATCCTCGACGGGCGACTTCGAGCGCTTCTTTTTCCGTTTCGGCGACGACGACATGCCGACCTACGCCCATCAGCGGGATGTCGGCGGGATCGTGGCCTAATTTATTCCATTCGGCACGGTACCGATCTGTCAACGTACGCATCGCCGCGCCCGGCAAATTTCCCACGATATTGACCTTATGCTCGGCGGCCCAAGGCACTGCCTCTGCCCGGCCCAGTCCGTACCATAACGGCGGATGCGGGGTTTGGAACGGTGTCATCTCCATCGGTACGTCGCGGTATTGGTAATACTTACCTTCGAAGTTAAGGGTTTTGGAGGTCATGCCGCGCAGCAAAATCTCCAGTGCTTCGGCGTACATGCCCGGCGTTTGTTCGGGGTCCAGACCGTAATACCGCAGTTCGATCGGCGAAATGCCGCGCCCGACGCCTAGCAGCAGTCGGCCGCCGCTGAGTTGATCCAGCATGCAGATTTCTTCCAGCAGCTTGATCGGGTGATACAGTGGCAACAAATACACAAGCGGTCCAAACCGCAGCCGTTTAGTCCGCTGCGCGATCGCCGCCAGCCAAACCCCCGGCGATGGTGCGACACCGAGCGGCGTCGCGTGGTGCTCGGCTACATGGTAGCCATAGAAACCGGCGCGGTCGTAGGCCTCGGCCAACTGCAATCGCTCTTCGAAAAACCGGTCGAGCGGCGATTGGCTGCGATCCATGTGGTCGAAAACGCCGATCTTCAGCATGGTACTCATGAACGCGCCGCCCACAGCAGCACTTCCCGCAGCGCTCCCTTCCGCACGATCATGTCGTCCGCTCCTCTGCATATGTCAGACGGAGGCAGGCCCCTCCGCTATTTTCCAGGCAGCGATTCCACCATGAATGTGGCATGCGGTCGAGAGGCCAGCATCCTGCGCAGCCTGCACCGCCATGGCGGATCGTTCGCCGAATGCACAGTAGAATAAAAGCCGTTTGGTGGCGGCGAGTTCGTGCAGAATACCGCCGGTTTGGATGTTTTCCTGCAAATCGGGATAGGGGGCATGCAGCGCGCCCGGAATGCTGCCGTGGCGCGTTCGTTCGGCACGTTCGCGCAGATCGATTAACGCCACGCCGGGGCTGCCGACCAAGGCTCGGGCTTCCTCGGCGGTGACGGACCAGCCTCGACGGGCGACCTCTTCTTGATGCAGGCCCTGGTGCATGTTGGCGGGGACGGCGACGTCCATCATTTTAGGATTAGACAGGTTCAACCCGTGCATCAGCGCGATATAGGCATCGACGCTGTCGATCTGTAGGCGCGGATTGAAACGTTTTTCTTCTCCGATGGTGCTGACGGTATCCCCTTTGTAGTCGTGACCGGGGAACACCATGGTTTCATCCGGTAGTTTTAGCAGTCGGTTAAAGATCGAATCGTATTGCGCGCGCGCCGAGCCGTTTTGGAAATCGGTGCGGCCCGTGCCGCGGATCATCAGCGTGTCGCCGGTGAAAACGCGGTCTTCCAGCTTGAAACAGTAAGAATCGTCGGTGTGGCCGGGGGTGTAAATTGCGTCGAGGGAAATTCCTTCTATGGTCAGGCGGTCGCCATCGGCGATACGCATTGAAACGACATCGACCTGGGATTGCTCGCCCATTGCGGTGATGCAACGGGTGCGGTCGCGCAACGCACCCAGGCCGGTGATGTGATCGGCGTGCAGATGCGTATCGACCGCCTTGACCAATTTCAGATCGAGTTCCCGGATCAGTTGCAGATACCGATCCACCTTCTCTAGCACGGGATCGATAATCATTGCCTCCCCGCCTCGGCGACTCGCCAGCAGGTAGGTGTATGTGCCGGATGTCTGGTCGAACAACTGCCGAAAGATCATGTTCCCTCTCCCAGGGGCGATTACCAGCATAAAATATTGCGTTGGCCGCCCGAAGGGTAGCGAATTTTCTATCGTTGCCTGGGGTCCAACGCGTCCCGCAGGCCATCGCCCACCAGATTGAACGACAGCACGCACAAGAAAATCGCCATGCCAGGAAATACCGCCAGCCACGGCGCCTGAGTCAAAAACCGTTGCGCTGCGTTCAGCATCGATCCCCAAGACGGATCGGGCGGCTGTTGGCCCAGGCCTAGGAACGACAACGATGCCTCGGCGATGATGGCCGACGCGATGGCGAGCGTGCCCTGCACCAACACCGGCGGCACGATATTCGGCAGGATGTGCCGCACAGCGACCCGCCACGCCGGGTTTCCCACGGCACGCGCGGCTTCCACATAGTCGTTGCTGGCAGCGTCCAACGTTGCGGCGCGGGCGACGCGCATGAAGCGGGGGGCGGTGGATACGCCGATCGCAATCATGGCGTTGGTCAGGTTCGGCCCCAGGAACGCCGCCAATGCGATCGCTAAAATCAAAAACGGACACGCAAGCATCGCATCCACCGTTCGGCTGAGAACCGTATCGGTCCAGCCTCCGGCGAACCCGGCCAGCAGCCCGGCCGGCACGCCTATGCCCGCCGCGATGAAAACCGACACGACCCCGGCCATCATGCTGGCCCGAGCGCCGAAAATAACGCGGGATAAGACGTCGCGCCCGTTCTCGTCGGTGCCCATCCAATGTGCTAGCGACGGCGCCTTGCGGATCGCCGTCCAGGATGTGGCGATGGGATCGAACGGCGCCAGCAGCGGCGCGAACGCGGCGACGACGACGAACAGGACGATCGCGATCAGACCGGCGACCGCCACCGGGCGACCGAGGAACCGTCGAATCGCGAGACGCCGCGGGCTGCTCGGTTGGGGGGCCGTCATGCCGCGCGCAGCCTCGGGTTGATCGATACGTAAAGAATATCCGCCAACAAATTCAGCAGCACGTATAAAAATGCCGTCACCAAAACGACCCCCTGTACCACCGGATAGTCGCGATTGAACACAGCATCCACCACCATCTTTCCAAACCCCGGAATGCTGAAGACCTGTTCGGTCAATACGGCACCGGATAGAAGGGTGCCTAGTTCGAGGGCGCCGAGCGTGACGACGGGCATCAGTGCATTTCGAAGCGCATGCCAAACGATCGTGCGGGATTCCGTCAAGCCTTTAGCGCGCGCGGTGCGGACGTAATCTTGGTCCAGCGCGGTCAGCATAGCGCTGCGGGTATGGCGCATCAGAATCGCGGCGATGGCATTGCCCAGCACGAAGGCCGGCATGATTGTGGTGGCCAGCGATTGGCGCCAATCCTCGGTAGGGGAAACGAAACCCGAAGGCGGTAACCAACCGAGGTTCACCGATACCAGCAGAATCAGCATGATCCCCAACCAAAAATTCGGCGTGGACAAGCCCGCGAGGCCGATGGCGTTGGCGACGTAATCCCAAAGTCCGTTGCGATGCACGGCAGCAATGACCCCGGCTGGGACGCCGATCGCAATCGCAATAATAAATGCCATTCCGCCGAGCTGAAGCGTCACCGGCAGCTTTTGCATAATGAGCTGGGCGACCGGTTGGCGGATGTGCCAGGATAACCCGAGATTGCCTTGCAATACATTGCCGATCCAGTGAAAATATTGGATAGGCAACGACCGGTCGAGCCACAATTCCGCGCGAATTTGTGCCAGCACTTGCGGGTCGCCGCGCTCCTCCCCGGCCAACACCATTGCGGGATCGCCGGGCATGAGTTGTTGCAGGCAGAACACCAGCACGCTGACTAGTAACAAGGTCGGAACGATCTGGATAATGCGGCTGCCGAGGTGAGATTTCATCTGCGGACATGCTCCAGGATTGTGCGAGCAATTTCCCGTTGCCCCATCACCACCGATGTGGCGCCGTGGGCCGTTAAATGCTCCGCCTCCGCTTCGGTATGGGCGCGGGCGACGATTTCCAGGCTCGGTGCGATGGCGCGCGCCTGCTCGACGATTTGACCGGCGTCGAAGGCGTTGGGAATGGCGACGATCAGAATGCTGGCGTGCGGCAGATTGGCTGCGGCCAGCACCGCCGGGCGAGCGCCGTTGCCGACAATTGTTTCCGCACCGGTCCCAAGGTCGCGATTTTCGTCCACCACCAGCAGCGGGCGCCGGTCGTGCAGCAACGCCTCGGCTACCAAACGGCCCACCCGACCGAAACCGATCAGAACCGCGTGCCCTTCGAGCGCGGTCTGCGGAATACGATCGATCGACGTTACGTGCATGCC
>Ga0194048_10000705_pt1 | contig 16288 bp, 13 predicted proteins | sample JunL225m_MetaG_FD_161685 | JGI IMG/M metagenome (GOLD analysis project Ga0194048, IMG submission 161685) | Anoxic zone freshwater microbial communities from boreal shield lake in IISD Experimental Lakes Area, Ontario, Canada - Jun2016-L222-5m | ecosystem: Environmental > Aquatic > Freshwater >...
CATGATCGCTTCTAATGGGACATGGCTTGTAACTGGCCAATCGCTTCCAAATGCAATTGTTGCTCCCGAATTGATTAGGGAGCGCAAGGGATATTGGCGATTATTTCTTATCTTCCCAATTCGAGGTTCAATGAGCTCTTTGTTCATCGGGTCCAGATAGCACCAAAGCGGTTGAATGTTGGCAATGACTCCCAGGCGTTGAAAACGTGGCAAATCTTCATCACGAATTAATTGGGCATGAACAATTACGGAGCGCCGATCCCAAAGAGGATTTTTGCTCTGCATTATTTCTAGGGCGTCCAGGGCCTGCTTTACTGCAGCATCACCAATTGCATGTAGGTGAAGTTGATATCCAAGTAAATCGAATTCTATCAATGCGGCCAATAACTCATCGTCGTTCCAAATTCTTATTCCATAAGACTCTGGATTATCTTCATAAGGTTGAACCAGATGAGCCGTTCCGGCTGAGAGCGCACCGTCTAGTAAAAATTTTATGCTATTAGCTTTTAACTCTTCCGGTCTCTCCAAATCTGCAATCTGCTTACGAATCTCGTTAAAATTACTTAGATTCTCTTTCCACGTTGACGGAGTCGCAAGAAGGGAAAGATTAAATGAAATACCAAGAGCACCCTCTTTCGCTGCAGCAATGTATGCATGCGCCATTTCTTGTTCACACCAAGAATCAATTGCGCAAGTGACGCCTACTTTTAAATACTCACGCGCAGCAAACTTAATCGCTTCGATATCACTTTCCAGCGTATTTCCAGGTGATGCATTCAGAACCAACTCCATCGCTGATGGTTCGCGCAAAGTACCTTGTGGGCTCCCGTCACAACGCCTTGCAATTGTGCCGCCGACTGGGTTAACTGTTTCGGAAGTAATACCGGCTATTTCTAATGCCTTGCTGTTGACCCATATCGTGTGGTGGTCAACGGCATGCAAGACAACTGGACGATCGGGCACAACTTCATCCAGCCATTTCGCATCAAAATTTCCACCCTCAATAATTGCCGCTTCATAAGCGCCACCGATTATCCAAGGTAGTTGTGGATTAGCTTCAGCAAAAATTTTTACTCGTGCTTTGATTTCTTCAATTGACGTTAGCCCATTAATTTGCGGACCGGCGGCTTCTCGACCCGCAAAAATAGGATGGGCATGACCATCAATAAATGCTGGAATCACAAATGCGTTTTGCAAATCAATCGAGGTGTCGAAGGCAAGTCCAGTGGCAAGATCACCCGTTGCAATAATTGTCGAATTTTCAACAAGTAGGCTATGAAAAATCTCTTGGTTGGCAGACCAAAATTGCGCGTTTGTATAAAGCGTGCGCATTAAACTTTAATTAATGAGTTACTGGGCACGTTAAAGTTCGAGTGATACCAGCAACTGCTTGCACCTTAGATAAAATAAGGCGACCAAAATCTTCCATGCTTTCAGCTTCAGCGCGCATAATCACATCGTATGGACCAGTTACACCTTCGGCCAGAGTTACTCCAGGAATAGCCGAGACAGCTTTAGCAACTGATCCTGCCTTGCCAACCTCTGTTTGAATCAAAATGTATGCCTGAACTGCCATGAGGGAATCCTTTCATCGGTAGCCCTAGGTTACTTGAGAGATATGGCTGCTGGCTAGTCGATTACTCTTGGCGTTATGAACTTCGATGAGGCGCAGATAATCGACCTCCTTGCCGCAATCTTCGGTAGCAGAGATTCGAAGATCCATATTGGTATTGGCGATGATGGCGCCGTTGTTGAAACGAGTCAGAAATCTGTCATAACTACAGATATGGCAGTCGAGGGGACGCACTTTAATTGTGAATGGAGTGGGGCTTTTGATATTGGACGCAAAATTACGGCGGCAAATCTTGCCGATATTTACGCAATGGGTGCTCAACCTACATTTTTAGTTGTCGCAGTATCTTTAACCGGCGATGAAACTTTAGAGTGGATTAGCGAATTAGCTGAAGGAATCAAACACGAGGCCAACAGCTGCGGGGCAGCAGTTGTAGGTGGAGATTTAACACGTGGTCCAATTAAGACCATTTCAATTACTGCTATCGGCTCGGTAGAAACTCCAATCACTCGCCATGGTGCACAGGTGGGAGATTCTATTTATCTTTCATCGCTATCTGGATGGTCGGCGGCCGGACTACATTTTATTATCAATGAGGACGTATCCGATTTGCAAAAATATGCCATAGATGAGTTTTGCGCACCAAACGTTGATTATTCTCTGGCTGTAGCTTTTGCTAATAAAGGTGCACATGCGATGTGTGACATCAGTGATGCACTCATTGTCCAAGCAGCTCAAATCGCAAAGTCTTCAAAGGTGAAATTAGTTTTTGAAAAAACTGGATTTGAAAAGGATTCAGAGTTTGTTCAACTACATGAGTTAGCCCAAAGTGCAGATATAGATGTTTGGCAGTGGATTTTTGCTGGGGGAGAAGATCACGTATTTCTTGCAACCGGTAGAGATTTACCCGGAATTTGTGTCGGTCATGTTGAAGAGGGCGAAGGTGTAATTGGCCTAGAAATGAAAAAAGCGCCAGATACCTGGCGCCATTTCAACTAAATTTTAAGAATTAACGAGTGACTTTTCCAGCCTTTAGGCATGAAGTGCAAACGTTTTGACGCTTGGCTGTTCCCTTTACCAAAGTGCGTACACGCTGGATATTTGGATTCCAACGACGACGAGTCTTTACCTGTGAGTGAGAAACGTTATTGCCAAAGCTGGGCCCTTTGCCACAGATATCGCATGTTGATGCCACAGCGGTACTCCTTTATATCTATCAGTGAATTTCTATAGTCCTTAACGGACAAGGCGAAAGGGTATCGCGAGCCGAGGCTCATGCGCCAATCGGTACAAACAGTAGTGGTGCCCCTCAGGAATTTGAGCGTAAAAATCTTCGCGTGAGGGGTGCCACAGGGGATTCTAAGAAAACTTTTTCCCGCCTAAAGCAAACTTAGAAACGAGCAAGTTGAACGGCTCAGAATTGGGGAAACGGGATCCATGAACTCCTTAGATTTAGCACGATGGCAATTCGCTATCACAACTGTTTATCACTTCTTATTCGTTCCCATCACAATTGGGATGGCCTTTCTAGTCGCAGGCCTTCAGACAGCCTGGTATCGCACTGGCAAGTTGCAGTACCTACGGGCTACTAAATTTTTTGGGAAATTATTTCTTATTAACTTTGCAATCGGTGTAGTGACAGGAATCGTTCAAGAGTTTCAATTTGGAATGAACTGGTCCTCATATAGCCGCTTTGTTGGAGATATTTTTGGCGCTCCATTAGCAATGGAAGGTCTTCTTGCATTCTTTATGGAATCAACTTTCCTCGGACTCTGGATTTTCGGATGGGATCGTCTATCTAAAAAACTGCACTTGGCAACTATTTGGTTAGCAGCAACTGGAACACTATTTTCTGCTTACTTCATATTGGCAGCGAATTCTTGGATGCAGCACCCAGTGGCATATACATATAACGCAAGTAAAAATCGTGCTGAACTTACAAATATTGTTGAAGTCTTGACGCAAAAAACTGCGTTAGCAACTTTCTTTCACACGATTCCATCGGCGGCATTTACTGGAGGCGCCTTTATCGCTGGAATTTCAGCATATTTAATTATCAAGGGCAAAGATTTACAAATGTCCTTAACAACCTTCAAACTTGGGGCAATCACCATGGTGGTTAGCTTTATTCTTGTTGGCGTTTCAGGTGATCTCACGGCCCGCGTAATGACATCACAACAGCCGATGAAGATGTCTGCAGCTGAAGCACTTTATGACTCACAAGCTAATGCGCCATTTTCATTATTCACTCTCGGAACACTTGATGGTTCAAAATCAGTCTTCCAAATTGGTTTACCTTCAGTTCTCTCCTTTATGTCTACCGGAAATTTTAATGGGGTCGTAGAGGGTGTAAATGATTTAGAAGCAAAGTATGAAAAGCAGTATGGTCCTGGAAATTACACCCCAAATATTCCACTGGCTTATTGGTCATTTCGTTTAATGATGGGCTTTGGATTTTTAGGTGTCTTCTTCGCTCTGCTAGCTCTATGGCAAATGCGCAAAGGCACAATACCTAAAGGAAAATGGTTTTTTCCAGCAATGGTCTCTCTTCCATTTATTCCACTGCTCGCCAACTCATTTGGTTGGATATTTACCGAAACTGCTCGCCAACCTTGGGCAGTCTTTGGACTTATTAAAACCGCTGATGGTGTGAGCGCCGTGGTTTCAGCCGGTGCGGTCTTGTTCACAATGATTGTCTTCACGCTTTTGTATGGCTTCCTTGCATTCATTGAAGTGGGTCTTACTTTGAGAGTTATCAAGATGGGGCCTGCAGAAGAATTGGACTATGCCGATCCAAAACTTGGTGGAAGTGAAGACAAACAACTAGTGATGGCCTATTAAGAAAGGGGTATGGACATGTCATTTCAAACAGTATGGTTTCTATTAATCGCAGTTCTTTGGGTCGGATACTTCATCCTTGAAGGCTTTGACTTCGGAGTTGGAATGCTCGTGCGAGCAGTATCAAAGAATGAAGCAGATCGTCGAGCAGTTCTAACAACCCTTGGTCCCGTTTGGGATGGAAATGAGGTTTGGCTACTTGTCGCAGGCGGAGCAACTTTTGCTGCATTTCCAGAGTGGTATGCAACGCTTTTTAGCGGTTTCTATTTACCGCTATTTCTAATCCTTGTATCTCTCATTGTTCGTGGCGTTGCCTTTGAATACCGTAGCAAGTATGGCAAGGCACAGTGGCGTCAACGGTGGGATATTGCCATTCTTGTGAGTAGTGCAATCCCAGCTCTTCTTTGGGGAGTCGCTTTTGCAAATATTGTTCGTGGTGTTCCAATTGAAAAAGCAGCAAACGGTTCTTTGGAATACACAGGAGGCTTTTTCAATCTTCTCAACCCTTATGCATTGTTAGGCGGGGTAGTAACACTTACGGTATTTCTAACGCATGGCGCAGTATTTCTTTCACTTAAGACTTCAGGTGAAATTCGTGAACGCGCGCAAGCAATCGCTAAAAAATCTGGCTTAGTTGCAGCTGTTGCAGCAGTTGGATTCTTAGTGTGGACAAATTTGATGTTGCCCGAGATTAATGCCCGTGTATTAACGCTCTCCATCATCGTTGCGCTGCTTTGGGTAGCAGGAATTGCAGCCAACTTAATTAGCCGCGAGGGTTGGGCATTTATTTTCTCAGCCGGAACAATTGCCGTTTTTGTTTCAACGCTTTTCTATGCACTTTATCCACGAGTCATGCCAAGTTCGCTGGGATCTCAATTCGACCTCACAATCTCTAACGCATCAAGCACTGACTACACTCTCAAAGTCATGACCGTGGTGGCTGTTATTTTGACTCCAATTGTTCTGATTTATCAGGGCTGGACGTACTGGGTCTTCCGCAAACGAGTGAGTGCAACTCAAATTACTAATCCAGATCATGGCGCATTAGATGCAGTAAGCCATATTCTGCATAAGTGAAATCTACAGATCTGCGGCTACTGCTCTCGAGGGGCGGTAGCCGCAGAATTTTGTTTGTGGCATTTGCTGCGGCGCTTTCTTGGTCTGCGGCAATTGTTGTTAGTGCGCTGATTTTAAGTTCACTCATTACAGGAATCATCATTCACCAAGAGAATGTGATGACCCTTTTGCTTTTCTTGGCCTGCGCATGGGGTTTTCGAGCTGTTTTCCAATCAAGCTTTGAATACTGGACCAGCCGACAGGCGGTGCGAATTAAGCAAGAACTTCGTTCAGAGGTCACACAATCCTTGGGGGCATATTCAAATCTCTCTGCCTCTCACTTGAGCGTGTTACTCGTAAAAGGTCTGAACTCTTTGGATATATATCTGGGTCGATTTATACCTCAAATGTTCTTTGCCTCAATAACACCTTTTGTAGTCATCACAACGATGTTTGTTTTGGATCCTCTTTCAGCACTTATCGCAATTCTTACTTTGCCTTTAATTCCACTCTTTGGTGCATTGATTGGAAAGTACACCGCAGACTCTGTTTCAAGAAAATGGCAGAGCTTGGGTTCGCTGTCAAAATATTTCGAAGATTCACTGAGTGGCTTTGTAACTTTGAAAATATTCAATCGCCTAGAAAGCCAAAGTAGTCGGATTAAAAAGATGGGGGATCGTTATACCGAAGAGACTATGAAGGTTCTGCGGATTTCCTTCCTTTCGGCGCTTGCGTTAGAGCTTTGTGCAACTATTTCCGTGGCTTTAATCGCCGTTTCGATCGGTATTCGACTAGTGGATGACCATATTAGTTTCGTGCACGCATTGGCGGTATTAATTTTGGCGCCTGAAGTTTATTTTCCGCTTCGAAATGCGGCCTCACTTTTTCATGCATCTGCTGATGGAACGCAGGCTTTGGCAGAACTGACTGCCATCAAAAGTAAGAATGCAGAGAAAGTTATTGAAGTAACCGGGGATTTTTCAATGATTCAAAAACTTTCGTGGGAAAAGTGGAGCCTGAATATTCCAGGAAGAATTAATTCAATAATTGCGGCGAATGAGTTAAGTCGTGGTGACATCCACTTTATTGTCGGTGAATCTGGAAGTGGTAAGACCACTTTCGCAATGAATCTGCTCGGTGTAATCGATTCTGCGGATATTTATGCAGATGGAAGGAAAATCGCAAGAGCAAACCAACGCGCTTGGTTTAAATCAGTGGGTTGGGTGCCGCAATCACCAGCACTTGTGGCTGGAAATATTCGCAAGCAGTTTACTTTGGTTGATTCACAGTTATCAGATAGTCAGATCACTTCATTTCTATCTGCTTGCGGATTTGAACTCTCCGATGTCGGACAGGGGTTAGAAACACAGATTGGCTCTGGCGCAGAAAGTAGTTCGGAAATGTCAGGTGGTCAGATTCGCAAGATTGCCCTTGCGCGCGCGCTTGCAGCTAAACCTTTGGTGCTTATTGCCGATGAACCGACGGCAGATCTGGATCAAAAGAGTAGCGATGATGTTATGAATGCACTTCGCAATTACGCGCGTTCAGGTGCCATAGTTGTTTGCATTTCACATGATCTATCAATTGTGCGCAATGGCGAGCACGTATCACGATTCTTGCGAGGTGAGATTCGATGATGTTATTGGCCTATTTTCTTGGGGCTTTTGCTTTTATAGGTGGCATTGGTCTGACGATTTCAAGTGGCTGGCTGATAACTATGGCCGCCTCGCATCCGCCGATTTTGACGTTAAGCGTTGCAATTGTCATGGTCCGCTTCTTTGGAATCTTTAGATCAGCAGCTCGCTATGCCGAGCGCTTACTAAGTCACAAAGTGGTTTTTGGACGACTCACCAAACTACGCGTAAATATTTATTCAAAGTTAGCTTCAAGCTCGATTGCTTCTTCTCGAACTATAAATTCAGGTTCAGCGGTTAAAACTATTGTGGATGATGTTGAAAGAGCGCAGGAGTATCAACTTCGCATTAAGTTGCCGCATGCCTCTGCCGTTATCTCACTTGGCACTGGGGCTCTGCTTGGTTTATGGATACATCCGCAATCGCTATTTATTACGCTACCGGTAAGTGCGCTTCTGCTAACAGTCATTCCAACATTAATTAAGTCGCGCAGTGAGCATATTGCACGCGAAATTGAAGAGGATGAAAATAACTACACAAAGCAAGTTCAATCTAGCGTGCAAGGCGTAGTTGAAGCTTCAATTTATGGCTATCTCGATCAGAATTTAGCTAGTTCAAACAGCAAAGAAAAATCATTGCGTACTAAGGAAGAAGGCTTACTGCGCTCAGTAATGACATATTCCATGCTTAGTAATCTCATAATTGCTTCATCTGTCATTGGATTCTCCTGGCTAGCCTATATTTTGGCGAAATATCAAGATATTCCGCCTGTTCAAGTAACAATGTTAATTTTCTTACCTCTTGTGATTTTTGAGGCGATTACGACGTGGTACCCCAATCTCTTTACCGCTGGAAAAATGATTAAGTCTCAACATGCAGTGGATCAGATTTTAGAAAACTCAGTCGGTAAAGAATTGCAGAGAGTATTTGATGAAAATATCAAAGATTTGGTCCTCAAAGATGTCAGTGCATCCTGGTCTCAACCTTTTATGGTGCCAGTCAATTGTGAGATTGCAACTGGTCAAGTTTTAGTTATTCGTGGAAGAAGCGGAAGTGGTAAATCAACTTTGGCCATGGCGATGCTTTCACTTCTTGAATATGAAGGCTCCATAAAAATCAATGGGCTCGAACTCTCGCAATTTAGTGGAACTAATTCTCGAATAGTCGGTACCGTTCAAAGATCCCATATTTTCAACACAACGCTTCGCGAAAATTTGAAGATTGCGAACCAAGCTGCATCAGATGAAGAGATTATTGCCGCACTGAAAACCGTTGAACTCGGCCAGCTCTTAGGCGAATTGGCCTTTGGTTTGGATACAGTAATTGGCGAATTCGGACGAGTAATTTCCGGAGGAGAAGCAAAACGCCTAGCAATTGCCCGGGTATTGCTAGCCGATGCCGATGTATATATCTTGGATGAACCGACAGAGCACCTAGATGATGAATTGGCCAAACGATTAGAGGCTTCGATTGCCTTGAGTTTGGCTACCAAAATTCTTATTGTAATAACTCATTCTGGGTGGGATAACTATGACAAAACCTTGACCATGAGCCGCTAGTTCCACCTGCTTAGTCACTCGATGCGAGAGAATGCCAACATGGCAGATCTTGATAGCAAATTGTCTTCAGTTATTGGAGACCGCACTGCCAAAGTATTAACAGATTCATTTTCAATACAGAGCGTTGGCGACCTCATGCGACATTACCCACGCCGCTACATGGTGCGAGGTGAATTATCAGATATTTCAAAGTTAGCAGAAGGCGATGAAGTCACGATTCTGGCGGAAGTTTTTTCATCAACTAATAGGCCGTTGCGTGGACGAAAGGGAAGTATTTTTGAAGTAGTCGTCACTGATGGTACTGACAAACTTTCACTGACTTTTTTTAACCAAGCCTGGCGCGAAAAAGAACTCAAGGTTGGTCGCCAGGGATTATTCGCCGGAAAAGTTGGAATCTTTAATCATAAAAAGCAGTTGGCTCATCCAGATTACGAAATGATTCCAGATGGCAATGATGTAGATGCCGCTGCTTCGGCATTTGCTGGAAAATTTTTACCAGTCTATCCCGCGACTTCAAAAATGCCTTCCTGGAAAATCCAAAAATGTGTAGAGATGGCTATCGAATCACTTGATGAATTTGAAGATTTTCTTCCAGATATATTGCGGGCAGAACATGGCTATCCAACATTGCAGCAGGCATTAGTTGCTTTACATGCACCGACAGATTTAGAAAGTGCAGAGAATGCTCGCGAACGTCTGACTTTTGATGAAGCATTTTTATTGCAATCTCTTTTAGTCTTGCGCAGAAATGAGTTAAAAAAATTAAGTACAGCCTCACGCAAAACTATTAAAGGTGGCTTACTTGAGGATTTTGATGCTTCCCTGCCCTTTGAATTAACTGGCGGACAAAAAGCGGTTTGTGCAGAAATTGAAGATGATCTTGCTCAAGGCCACCCTATGCATCGATTACTTCAAGGTGAAGTTGGTTCAGGAAAAACTATTGTGGCGCTACGCGCAATGTTGGCTGTAGTTGATACTGGCGGGCAGGCGGCATTGCTTGCTCCGACTGAGGTATTAGCAGCTCAGCATCTTCGTACTATTCAGAAACTTCTTGGCTCACTTTCTCAAGGAGGAATGCTCGGATCAAATGAAAAGGCAACACAAGTAACTTTAATTACCGGATCTCAAAGTGCGCCAGCTAGAAAAGCTGCATTAGCGTTGGCCGCATCTGGCGAAGCTGGAATAGTTATTGGGACGCATGCCCTTTTGGGTGAAAAAGTTGAATTTAAAGATTTAGGTCTCATTGTTGTTGATGAGCAGCATCGCTTCGGGGTTGAACAGCGCGATGCATTAAAGGAGAAAGCACAAAAACCTCCACACCTTTTAGTTATGACTGCGACGCCAATTCCACGAACAGTTGCAATGACTGTTTTTGGGGATTTAGATGTTTCTACCTTGCGCGAACTTCCACTAGGTCGTCAGCCAATTACCACACACGTCATTGCACCGATGGAAAAACCGGCATATCTAGAGCGTGCATGGCAGAGAATTCGTGAGGAAGTTAGTCAAGGTCATCAGGCATACGTTGTAGCCCCGCGCATTGAGGCGGGCAGTGATGTAAATGCTGATCTGGATTTTCTATTTGGAAACGAATCAAGTGAGATTGCATCGGTTGAAGAGCTTGCACCAAGACTTGCCACAAATGAATTGGCCGGGGTCCGAGTGGCGATGCTGCATGGCCGACTTTCTGCCGATGAAAAAGACTCCACCATGAAAGCTTTTGCTGCGGGAGAAATTGATGTCTTAATTTCCACAACCGTAATTGAAGTTGGCGTAGATGTTGCAAATGCAACAATCATGGTGATTATGGATGCCGATCGTTTCGGAGTTTCTCAGTTACATCAATTGCGTGGTCGAGTTGGCCGCGGAACCTCTCCTGGGCTGTGTTTGTTAGTGACAAACTCACTTGCACAGACTCCTGCACGTGATCGATTAAATGCAGTAGCTGCAACTTTAGATGGTTTTGAACTTTCGCGAATCGACCTTGAACAGCGTCGTGAAGGAGATGTGTTAGGAGCAAGGCAGTCAGGTACAAAATCCCATCTTCGTTTATTGCAAGTATTACGCGATGAAGAGCTCATAGAAAGCGCCCGTCGTGATGCAACTAGAGTTATTGAACAATCACCTGACCTAACAAGTTATCCTTTACTCAAAAATGAACTCAATAAAATGGCTCGGGATATGGCCGTTGACTACTTGGATAAGGGTTAGAACTGTGAGAATTATTGCTGGTGTTGCCAAGGGTCGAACTTTAGGAACAGTCGCTGGTGCAACTAGACCAACGTCAGATCGCGCACGTGAAGGGTTATTTTCCTCGTTGCTTTCAGAGTTTGGCGATTTTCTCGGATTACATGTTTTAGATTTATTTGGCGGATCGGGCGCTATTGCGTTGGAAGCGCTATCTCGAGGAGCAAGCGTTGTACACGTGATAGAAAAAGATACAGATGCTCAAAAAACAATTGAAAATAATTTTGAGTTAGTCAACAAAAACAAGCCTGTTGGAAGATTCCATTTATTTTCAATGTCGGCAGAAAGATTCATCAGCGATCCTGCGAAAGAGAAATACCACATCGTTTACATTGATCCACCATATGATTTTCCTGATGAAGAAGTAATCGCCATACTTAACAAATTGCACAGCGGCGAATTCCTCAAAGATGATGCATTAATTGCAGTCGAGCGAACAGCCAAGCGCTCACAGATTTCCTGGCCTGATGGTTTTACGGGATTGCGCGAGAGAAACTATGGTCAAGCCACGATTTTCTATGGCAGTTACACGCCTGAAAATGGCTAACTTTGCTATCTATTGCTAGCGTTTGAACCATGAAGCGCGCGGTTTGTCCTGGCTCCTTTGACCCCATCACATATGGACATCTAGATATCATCACGCGTGCTAGTTCACATTTTGACCAAGTTGTAATCGCGGTTCTAGAAAATCGCACAAAGTCCTCTCTTTTTTCAGTTGCAGAGCGCATTGAAATGATCCGTGAAACAACTTCAAATTTACCCAATGTTGTTGTGGATTCATGGTCTGGATTGCTTGTTGATTACTGCAAGAGCAACTCCATCCAATCAATCGTTAAAGGGTTGCGGGCGGTATCTGATTTTGATTATGAACTTCAGATGGCACAGGTAAATTTGCAGGGATCGGGCGTTGAAACTATGTTTATGGCAACATCACCCGCGCACTCTTTCTTGTCTTCATCGTTAGTAAAAGAACTAGCCCATTACGGGGGAGATGTGTCAACCATGGTGCCGGCACCGGTCAATGAAGCACTCAAACTTCGAGTAGCAGGAGAATAAGCATATGGATTCAGTTGAGAAATTAACTTCGGCGATTACGATGGTAGAAGAAGCCAGAAGCGTTCCGCTCTCTGCTAGCTGCGTAGTCCACCGTGGTGAAATGTTGGAATTACTAGATGATGCCAGAGCTGCGCTACCGAGTGATTTTGAGTCAGCGCAAAAAATTATTGAGGCACGTGATGCGATCATCGAAGAAGGACGAGTAAGTGCTGAGCAAATGATTGCAATTGCCCGTGAAGATGTGGCACGAATGGTTGAACAGACATCTATTGTTCAATTAGCCCGTGACGAAGCACGAAAAATTATTGATGACGCACGTGGAGTTGCCTATCAAGAAAAGCATGAAGTTGAGGAATACATTGATGGGCGCCTTGCAACTCTTGAGGTCATTTTAAGTAAGACTCAAGATGCCGTTGCACGTGGTCGTGAGCGTTTGGCAGGAGCTAACGATAAAGATGTTCTCGGCCAGCTCGCTGATTCGGATTAATCTCAATGGCACGTCTACCCGAGGTTTATAAACTCAATACCCATGAACTCGCTCGCCGTGCGGGTGAAATGAAGGAGTACGAGTTAGATATAACAGTTCAAGAAAAAGTTGGCGTTGAACTAATCAGTGTGCCAGTGGGAGAAGTCATTGAAGTTGATGCCCGCCTTGAATCAGTCACTGAGGGAGTTTTGTTAACGGCCGAAATTTTCGCCATTGCCAAAGGTGAATGCATACGCTGCCTAGATCCGGTGGCTATCAATATTGAGCGCAAGATTCAGGAACTCTATTACTACGCCCAAAAAATCGAGAAGAGCAAGAAAAAGCGAAGCGATGAAGACCTTGATTTGGAGTTGGAAGAGGAGTTCATGATGGATGGGGACATCATGGATTTAGAGAGTCCAATCCGAGATGCCATTGTTTTGGCACTTCCAATTAACCCATTATGCAATGACGAGTGCTTGGGACTATGCCCCGAATGTGGTGGAAAGTGGGCGCAATTAGAGGCCGGTCACGCTCATGAGGTGATTGATGCTCGTTGGGCCAGTTTGCAGGGCCTAGACCTACCAGAGGCCGATTTCAAGAATTAGGGTTTTTGAGGGATACTTACGCCCTGCAGCCACTTATACGAACGTGGCTCATAGATAAGAAGAGGTTCGAACCGTGCCAGTACCAAAGCGAAAAATGTCGCGTTCAAAGACGCGCTCACGTCGAAGCCAGTGGAAAACAACTGCTGCCTCTTTAGCAACATGCGGACAATGCCAGTCACCTAAACTTCAACACACTGCATGTCCAACGTGCGGAACATATAACCGCCGTCAAGTTCTAGAGGTTTGATCGTTAGTTCTATGCTCAATGAAGCTTTGGGGGTTGAACTTGAACCTTCGCTTCTACAGTTAGCTTTTACTCACCGTTCTTTTGCATACGAATCGGCAAGTAAAGAAACTAATGAACGTCTTGAATTTTTAGGTGATTCAGTACTTGGTTTAATTGTTACTGAAGAACTTTACAAGCGGTATCCAGATTTTGATGAATCACGCTTATCTCCACTTCGATCAGGTGTCGTTAACATGCGTGCGCTCGCCGATATTGCGCGAACACTAGAGCTTGGTAATTACATTCGATTAGGAAAAGGCGAAGAAGTAACAAATGGCCGTGATAAGAATTCACTACTTGCTGATGCTTTAGAGGCGCTTATTGGCGCGATTTATTTGCAATGCGGTTTTGAAAAATGTAGTGAAATCGTTTGCCGGCTAATTGAATCCACCATGAATTCAGCCGTAGCACGCGGTGCAGGCATAGATGGAAAAACTGCACTCCAAGAATTAGCGGCAAGCCTTGGCAAAGGTGCTCCTGAATATGTTGTAACCCAAGAGGGTCCGGATCACGATAAGAATTTCACGGCAGTGGCCATGGTGGCTGGCGCGGCATTAGCTACTGGAACTGGAAAGAGTAAGCGAGAGGCTGAACAGATTGCAGCCCGAATGGCCTACGAGAGCCTAAAAACTGATTTACCTGAGCATTAATATTGTAAAAAAACTGCGTGTAGCGCGATAGGTTTACCGCGTGTATTTGAAGAGCATGACCCTCAAGGGCTTTAAGTCTTTTGCTTCGGCGACGACTTTGCGCCTTGAGCCAGGCATCACCTGTGTGGTCGGACCAAATGGCTCGGGCAAATCAAATGTTGTTGATGCGCTGACGTGGGTTATGGGTGAGCAAGGTGCGAAATCTCTTCGTGGTGGAAAAATGGAAGATGTTATTTTCGCCGGAACAAGTGGTCGTGCACCACTTGGCCGTGCAGAAGTTTCACTAACAATTGATAACACCGATGGAGCACTTCCAATTGATTACACGGAAGTAACTATTTCGCGAATCCTATTTCGTAATGGGCAATCTGAGTATCAAATCAATGGTGAAGCATCGCGACTTCTAGATATTCAAGAACTACTGAGCGACTCAGGTATTGGGCGCGAAATGCACGTAATCGTTGGGCAAGGTCAGCTGGATGCAATTTTGATGGCTACCCCAGAAGAGCGTCGCGGATTTATTGAAGAAGCGGCAGGAGTTTTAAAGCATCGCAAGCGTAAAGAAAAAGCCTTACGAAAATTAGATTCCATGCAAACGAATTTAGCGCGCGTACAGGATTTAACTGTTGAACTTCGCAGACAACTTCGGCCGCTCGGAAAGCAAGCCGAAGTTGCCAAGAAGGCGGCGACGATTCAAGCCGATCTTCGTGATGCAAAATTGCGATTGCTAGCAGATGATTTTATTTCGATGTCGCGCACTTTGGATGCAGAAGTTGCAGATGAAAATGCACTTCGAGAACAGCGCGGACAAGTAGATGCAGAGTTAGAAAAGATTCGCTCGCGCGAAGAAGCCCTAGATGCACAAGCCTTAGTTGAGACTCCACTACTTGTTCAAGCACAAGAAACGTATTACCAGTTAAATTCTTTGCGTGAAAAATTTAGAGGAACGCAGAGTTTGGCTCAAGAACGTTCCCGTTTTCTTAATGAAGAAGCCGAAGAAGCGCGCACACTTGGTCGAGATCCTGAATCTATTGACAAAGAAGCCCAAGCTCTACGCCTGGAAGAAAGTGAACTCCGAGAGAAAATTACTCAGGCTCAAGCTGCTTTATCAGCAGCAACTACGGCTTTGCTACAAGCAGAGCATGAATTAAAAGTTGATGAAGATAAAATCGCTGCAGCAATGCGAGCAATCGCTGATGCACGTGAAGGAACAGCCCGACAAGAAGGTCATATTAAATCTTTACAAGCTCGCCTTGAAGCGATCGCCGAAGAAATCGCAAGACTTACAAAGGCACGTGATGACGCGCAAAATCGTGCTGACCAAGCCTCGCGCGAATATTCAACTTTTGAACTAGAGATTGCAAGTGCTGACTCAGGAGAACTGGGTCTGGACTCAATTTTTGAAGGCACAAAAAATGCATTGGAAGCTTCGAAGGCAAAACTTGCAGATTTAGTTGATGCTGAGCGCGCTGCAGATCGTGAACGAAATGCTATTGAATCAAAATTAGAAGCGATGAAATTAACTTCACAAAACCGTGATGGAGCATCGGCCTTGATACGTGATTCCCGAGGGGTACACATTCTTGGCTCGGTTGCTGCGTTAATTGAAATTGATTCAGGGTGGGAAGCAGCAGCAGCTGCTGCTCTTGGCACATTAGCTGATGCAGTAGTTGTAAAGGATTTATCATCGGCTGTAAGTGCACTCACCACTTTGCGCAGCGAAAATCTTGGACAGGCAGATGTGTTGGTATATGAGCCTGGAAATTTTGGAAGTTCAAATATTCCTGCTGGGTTGAACGCTTTGGCTGGCCATATTCGTTCAAACTCGATTGGTGATTTACTGGCTTCATTATTAGCTTCCACGGTGGTAGCTGAAAATGCACGTGAAGCTGAAGCAATTCTTCGAGCCCACCCAGCAGTCACTGTTGTCACTCGTGATGGCGATATTGTGACTAAGGCTCGTGCTCGTGGCGGCTCGAAATCTTCTTCATCCCTCATTGAGATCAAAGCACTCATCGATGACTTACTTATTAAGTTAAATGAAATTACACATACATGTGATCGCCTCAAATTTGAAATTTCTACGGCTACAACTGAGGTCGCAGATCGCCAAAGTTCATTTGATGCCGCACTTTCACGCCTTAACGAATCTGATGCCAGAATTGCTTCAATCACCGAGCAACTTGCGGTGGCTGGGCAGAATATGAAATCAGCCTTAGCTGAGGTTGAGCGCTTAAATCAATCAATTAGTGAAGCCACTACCGCAAAAAATCGTGATGAAGGCGAACTTGTAATTGCTCAAACTCAGTTGCACC
>Ga0194048_10000706_pt1 | contig 16277 bp, 12 predicted proteins | sample JunL225m_MetaG_FD_161685 | JGI IMG/M metagenome (GOLD analysis project Ga0194048, IMG submission 161685) | Anoxic zone freshwater microbial communities from boreal shield lake in IISD Experimental Lakes Area, Ontario, Canada - Jun2016-L222-5m | ecosystem: Environmental > Aquatic > Freshwater >...
GTGATTGTACGGTGCCGGAATCGACTGCGGATCAAAATCATATGGGCGCGGGCAGAACGAACAAATCACAAAACCGTCGCCCTGGAACGTCTGATGCACTGGCGGCGGCTGATGCACGCGGCCAACAATGGGCTCGAAGTCGTGGATGTTGAACGCCCATGGGTAGAACATGCCATCCCAGCCGATCACATCGCAGGGGTGATGATCCAGAATGTGCTCGGTGAGTCCGTGGTACTGCTTGGTAATGATCGCGAAGTCTCCGCGTTCATCATTGGTCACGAGTTCACGCGGAATACGGAAGTCCCGCTCGCTGTACGGAGCGCCCTCAACAATTTGCCCGTAATCGTTGCGATACCGACTCGGCGTGCGCACGTAGCCACGGCTCTCCATCACGAGCAGCTTGGCTGGCTTCGTGAAGTGATACCGGTGCATGATGTTGCGATGGATGACGAGATAGTCGCCCGGAATGATGGGCAGGTTCCCGAACTGCGTCTCGAGATGCCCCTCCCCCTCCGCGACGTACACCACTTCGTCGGCCTGCGAGTTGCGGTAGAAGTGCTCGTCCTGCGTATCGGGCTGCGCCCACAGCATCGCGATGTCCTCGTTGAACAGCAACGGCACACGGTCGAGTGTTGGGCTGCCACCGCGGGGAAGCCCCGCCGTACGAAAGTGCCGATGGCGCAACGTCAGGTCGGGGTCCGCTTCGTACTTAATATCACAAATTCGGCGCGCCGACTTGACCGTCGTGGGCGGATGCGCGTGATAGAGCAGCGACGCCACGCCGGTAAAGCCTTCGTTCCCCATCAGCTGCTCGGCGTACAACCCGCCATCGGGCTTCCGGAAGATCGTGTGCCGTTTGCGCGGAATCTGACCGAGAACGTGATACTGGGGCATTAGAGATTCCCTCGGATCGCCTGCTCGCGCTCCAACGATTCGAACAGTGCCTTGAAGTTGCCGGCTCCAAAACTCTTGGCGCCCTTTCGCTGAATGATCTCATAGAACAACGTCGGGCGATCCTGTGCGGGCTTGCTGAAAATCTGGAGCAAGTATCCTTCGTCGTCGCTGTCGATCAAGATGCCGAGCTCGGCGAGCGGCGCGAGATCTTCGTCAATCGTTCCGACACGGGCAAGCACGGTCTCGTAGTACGTCCCTGGGATGCTGAGGAACTCCATGCCGCGGCTCTTCAGGTCGCGCACGGTCTTCACGATGTCGTCGGTGGCGATCGCAATATGCTGCACGCCGGGGCCACGATAGAAATCCAGATATTCCTCGATCTGCGACTTCTTCTTTCCTGCGGCCGGTTCGTTGATCGGGAACTTGATGCGGCCGTTGCCATTGGACATCACCTTCGACATCAGCGCCGAGTACTCGGTGGAGATCTGCTTGTCGTCGAACGAGAGGAGATTGTAGAAACCGAGGACGCGCGAATAGAACTCCACCCAATGGTTCATCTTGCCGAGCTCGACGTTGCCGACGCAGTGGTCGACATACTTGAGGCCCGCCGACTTCGCGACGAACGACGGCGAGGACTTGACGAAGCCCGGGAGGAAGGTGCCCGTGTAGTTCTTGCGCTCGACGATCGAGTGAATCGTGTCACCGTAGGTGGCGATCGCAGCGATCACAACCTCGCCATTCTCGTCACGGTCAACGCGCGGCGGGTGGATGCTGCGGGCGCCGCGCTCGATAGCCTTGGCGTAAGCGTCGCGGCAGTCATCGACCCAGAACGCAAGATCGCGCACACCGTCGCCGTGGAGGGCAATGTGGGCGGCGATTTCGCCCTCGGGGCCCATTGGCGTCGTGAGTACGAAGCGCAGCTTGCCTTGCTGGAGCAGGTAGCTGGCGCGGTCGCGCACCCCCGTTTCGGGGCCGCGGTACGCAAGGAGCTCAAAGCCCATCACATGCCGATAGTAGAGCTGGGACTGCTTGGCGTTCGCGACCCAGAACTCGATGTAGTCCGTCCCGTTGATCGGGAAGGTATCGTGGGCCGTCTCGGCTTGCGGGGCAGCGATCGTAGCCATCGGGGTGTCCTTGAGGTCGTGTAGTCGCGCGATGAGGGCTCGTGCTATCTCCAGCACACGCTCTCTCGAACGGTCCCCTGAAATATAGCCGCCCGGAGGGGGACGGCTATCGGACCTCGGGGGTGGGCGGTCGGCGCGCCGCCAGCTCTGCCTGCTCGGCCAGCTCGGCCAGCCGACTGGCGTCCACATTGCCCCCGGTCACGACGCAGGCCACACGGGTGCCCGCTGGGAGGCGCACCGCCCCACTCATCAGGGCGGCGAGACACGCCGCTGCCGCCGGCTCGGCAGCGATCCCGCAGGCGTCGCGCAGGGTGAAGAGCGCCTCAACAATCGCGTCGTCCGTGACGGTGACCATTTCTGCGTGGAGGTCGCGGACATGCTGATAATTGAGCGCCCCCGCCCAGGGGGCGGCGAGGCCGTCCGCAATGGAGTGTACGCGATCGAGACGGACCGGCGCCCCTTCGCGCACGCTACGCGTCATCCCCATGGCACCCTCTGGCTCGACACCGATAATGCGCACAGCGGCCCCACGGGCGTTCGCCGCCGCGAGGAGGCCGCTCACGATGCCTCCCCCACCAACACCAACGAGAATCACTTCGACATCGGGGACGTCGTCGAGCAGTTCCACACCGCATGTGGCTGCGCCGGCGATGATAAAACGGTCGTCAAAGGGCGGGATGAAGACCAGGTTCCGCTCGGCTTGCATGCGCTGCATCGTCGGCAAGAGGGTCGGGCCCGGCGTGAGCACGACCTCGGCTCCGAACGCGCGGGTGGCATCAACCTTCATCTGAACCGCCCCGTCGGGCATTACGACGGTCGCGGCAACTCCTGCCCCGCGCGCCGCCCAGGCCACCGCCTGCGCATGATTCCCAGCGGAAACAGTGATGACCCCTCGCGCCCGCTCGGTGGCGCTCAACTGCGCAATGCGATTGAACGCGCCGCGTGCCTTGAACGACCCCGTATGTTGCTGCAACTCGAGCTTGAGATGCAGGTCGACGCCAAGTCGCTCGCTCAGCAGCGCCGAGTGGATCGTGGGCGTGCGCCGGATTGCTGCACCGAGCGTCCGCTGCGCGGCGGCAATTTCGTGGGCCGTGACGACCCCTGCCGGATCACTCACGAATGGTGCGCTCATTGGCTGCTCGTCACGACAGTGCGAGTGATGGATGCGCCCGATACAACGCGAGCGATTCCGGGTTGGCGAGGGCGTCGGTGTTGTCGACCGAACGCCCGTGAATCGTCTCACGCACCGCAATCTCGGAAATCTTGCCGCTGATCGTGCGCGGAATATCGGCGACCTGCACAATCACCCGTGGCACATGATGCGGGCTCGTCTGTTCGCGGATTCGGCGTTTGAGGCGATCGCGGAGCGTGTCGTCTAAGGAAACGCCAGCACGAAGCCGCACGAACAGCACGATCCGCACGTCAGCGCTTCCATCCACCGTAATCTCTTGCCCCACAACGACCGCCTCGAGCACCTCGTCGACCTGCTCGACCTGCCGATAGATCTCCGCCGTACCAATCCGAACACCGCCCGGATTCAGCGTCGCATCGCTCCGACCAAGAATCACCAGGCCGTCGTGCGCGGTGCGGAGCGCCCAGTCGCCGTGGCGCCAGACGCCCGGAAAGAAATCGAAGTACGCCTTTTGATACTTCGAGCCGTCCGCGTCATTCCAAAACGCAACGGGCATCGACGGAAACGGACGTGTGCAGACAAGGTCGCCAGGATTCAACGCGAGCGATTCGCCGGCGGCGTCCCAGACGTCCACCGCCATGCCGAGTCCGAGTGACTGCAACTCCCCCTCACAGACGGGCAGCATTGGGTTCCCGAGGGCGAAGCACGAGATGATATCGGTGCCGCCAGAAATACTCGCGAGGTGTACATCGGACTGCACGTCGCGGTAGACGTACGCAAAACTCGCGGGGGCGAGTGGACTGCCCGTACTCAGAATGGTGCGCAACGCGCTGAGGTCGTGCGTGCGCTGCGGCGCGAACCCTTCCTTCTCGGAGAGCGCGAGGAACTTGGCACTCGTACCAAAGACGGTCACGCGTTCTTCGGCGGCGAGTGTCCAGAGCGCATCTGGTGCGCTCGGGGGCATCGGCGCACCGTCATATAGCACGATGGCCGCGCCGCTCGCGAGCGCCGAAACAAGCCAGTTCCACATCATCCACCCGCAGGTGGTGAAGTAAAAGATTCGATCGCCGTCGCGGATGTCGGTGTGGAGTTGATGCTCCTTCAGGTGCTGCAGCAAGGTGCCGCCCGCCCCGTGCACCATGCACTTCGGAAGCCCCGTCGTGCCGGAGCTGTACATCACGAAGAGCGGGTGATCAAAGGGAAGTCGCGCAAAGTCGAGCGCGGCTGGCGCCGATCCATGGCCGAGCGCTTCCCATCGCGTCGCACTGCGCGGCGCACCACGCAACGCGTCGAGCGCCGGATCGGCAACGCGCTCGCTCAGAAACGAGACCACCACCACGTGTTCGATCGCGTCGATGCGCTCGACAATTTCACGCGCGCGCGCCATACAGTCGATCGACTTGCCTGCATAGCGGTATCCGTCGGCCACCACCAGCACCCGCGGCGCGATCTGTCCGAATCGATCGAACACACCGCCAACGCCAAAATCGGGGGAACAGCTCGACCAGACCGCGCCGATGGACGCGGCCGCGAGCATGGCAACCACCGCTTCGGGAATATTGGGCAGGAAGCCCGCCACGCGATCACCAGAGACGACACCCATCGCGCGAAAGGCGGCGGCGACGCGCGCGACGTCGGCGCGCAGGGCATCGCGACTTATCTCACGCCGCACCCCACGTTCATCGCGTGCGATGATTGCCGCGTCCGTCCCGCGACGCTGCAACATGTTCTCGGCAAAGTTCAGCTGCGCGCCAGCGAACCACACGGGGCCACGCGTCGCGTCTGGCGGCGCCATCCGGTCGGCACCCTGCACGACCTGCGACCAGTGTGAGCCATTCGCCTGGCGCTCTGCCACCACACCACCGAACTGCCACATGGCCGCCCAGAACGCACCGGGCGACGCGATGCTCCACGCGTGCCATTCGCGGTATGGCGCATCGGCCGCTGGGGCACCCGGGGTCGTGGCGGACACCTGCGCAAAGAACCGCGCCATGCGCGATTGCGCAGCGCGGGCCGCAGTGGGGGTCCAGAGTGGAGCGAGCGGTTGGTCGTTCACGGGCACGGTGGCGTTCGGATGGCGCACAGGGGACGGGAGGAAGATGCCCGCTCGGCACGGGATGCGCTATCGTTCAACGTGCCCCGAATCCTGCTCGCTGATGCCGACGCGTTCTTTGTCGCGGTCGCCCGAAAGGTCGACCCCGAGGGGGCCGGGCGCGCGCCGCTCTTGATTGTGGGGGGACGCCCCGGGAGCCGTGGCGTGGTGTGCAGCGCATCGTACGAAACGCGCGCCTTCGGCGTCCGCTCGGCAATGCCGATCGCCCAAGCGCTCCGCCTCTGCCCCGACGCGATGTGCGTTCCCGTGCCGCGGAACGCCTGCTCCGACAACAGCCGCGCGATTCGGCGGGTTCTCGAGACCTTCACACCGGCGGTCGAGGGGGCGAGCATCGACGAATGGTATTTGGACCTCTCGGGCACCGAAGCGTTGTACCACGGGGAATCGCTGCGCGAGACGGCCCTTCGTATGCGCCAGGCGGTCATCGACCAGGTCGGCCTCTCGCTCTCGCTCGGTGGCGGGCCGTCCAAGCTCGTCGCAAAGCTCGCAGCGGAGCGGGCCAAACCCTCCAAACAGCCGGACGGCGGCGGGGTGTTTATCGTCCCCGACGACGGGGTGCTCGCGTTCATGCGCACGGTGGAGCTTGCCGACATCCCAGGCATCGGGCCCAAGCTCCAGGAAAAACTCGGCGCACTCGGCCTCCGCCACGCGTCCGACGTGCTCCCTCACGATCGACTCACCCTCACCCGATGGGTCGGTCCGAAGACCGCCGACTGGCTCTATGACCGCGTGCGAGGGGTGAGCCATTCGTCCGTCGAACCGCGTACGCCCGCCAAGCAGATCAGCCGCGAAGAAACATTCCCGCGAGACATCACGACCAACGTTGAGGTCGCGAGTGAACTTCGCATGCTCGCCGAGAAAGTCGGCAGCGACCTCCGCGGCGAAGGGCTTGGCGCGCGCACCATTACGGTAAAACTGCGCGACACGAGTTTCACCACGCGCACGGCGAGCCGAACGCTCGACCAACCCATTGAGAGCGATCGCGCATTGATCGACGTGGCGCAGGCACTGCTCACCAAGCTTCGCGGGGTGCGTCCCGCTCCGGCTCGGCTCGTGGGTGTGGCCGTGAGCAACTTCGGCTCGGCGCGGGACGCAGAGCAGTTGTCGATCTTCCAGACCACGCACGCCACACCTGAAGCGCCGGAGCGCGAGCGTGATCGTGATCTCTCGCGCGCCGTCGACCGCGTTCGCGAAAAGTTCGGCGACACCGCCATCCGTACGGGCGAAGCACGACGCGCTCCCCTCGGAGAGAAGGGAGCGCGCGCACCACGCACCTGAACGACGGTGGCTTACCGAATACGCACCAACTCGACCGGCGCACCGGCAATCGCCAGCTTGACCAACCGATGCGGTGCCGCCTTCTCCACGTACAGCGTGCTCGGCTGCTCGCCGCCGGCCATCTCGACCTTCCAGGTGGCGAACGTCCCCGCGGGGACCTTCACCTCTTCTTCGCCGATGACGCTGAGCGTCATGGTGATGGTCGTGCCCTTCCCCGACTGGAACACCGTCACGGGGATCTTTGCGCCCGCCGAGAACTTCATGGCGGGCAGCAGGGTCGTGATCAGGTTATCGTCGACCGCGCCCGCCGGCACTTCGGCGTCGATGATCGTGGACTTCACATCGCCCGCGGGGGGCTGCGGCGTGGCCGCAGTGCCCTTGGCTCGGCCGCCGGCGTACGCCACATCGATCTTCACATCCTTGCCCGCCTGCTTCCCGGTCTGCTTCGCGGAGAGCATCACGAAGTTCTCGGTGAAGCGGACTTCGGTGTGCTGCTGAACGACCGTCGCAATTTGCGAATCCTCGGTCAGCAGCCAACCGCCGTCGGCCTTCACGAGCGATGAGCGCTGGTACCCAAGGGCGTTGCCCTGGAACATGACGGCGAAGCTGTCGGACGTTGCGACAATCTGATCGCGCGCGATGTCGAGCGATCCGCCCTTCACCACGAGATCTTCGGGCTTGAGCGCTGAGCCATCGGGAGCAACAATGCGAACCGTGGCAATCTTCTTGAGTCCCTCGTAGATCTTGGTACCGTCGCCCACCACGACAATCACGGCCTTGTCGGGATGAATGCCGGCCACGGCCGCCGCCTGCGCCGTCGCCGACGTGACCGCAGCGATCCGCTGGCGGTACGTCTGCAGATACGCGGCCGGCAACTCGTACAACTTGACCGCGGCGACCTGCGCTGCGACTTGCGCCGAGCTCTCGATCTTGAGCGGGAAGGCGCCGGCAATGGAATTTTTGGACGCGTCAATCTCGGCGTCCGGAATCGGTTCCACCGTGACGCGCTTGAGCTGCGCGAGCAACTCGACGAGCGCTGAGTCGGTGACCGCCGTCCGCACTTCGGTGTTGGCGACGAAATAGCCCAGTCCCTTGCGACGCTCGAACGCGGAGTAGGCGCCGTAGGTCCAGCTCTTGGCCTCGCGCAGCGTCAAGAAGAGCCGTCCGCTGGCACCGTCACCCAGCACCTTGTTCATAACCGTGCCCGCGAAGCTCCGCGGATTCGTTGGCGCCCAGGAGGTGTTGCCGACCAGAATATTCGACTGTACCGATCCCGCGCGATGCACGAGTACGATCTCGGTGGCCTTGCCCGTCGGCGGTTCCTTGATCGCGGCGGCGGCGGGTGCGGCTCCCGTCCACCCGGCGAACGCCGCGTTCGCGAGCAGCTTGACCTGCGCCAGTGTGATGTCGCCCGAGACCACCAGCAACGCACCATTCGGCCGCAGCCGCGCCTTGTGGAACTTCAACAGGTCGTCGCGGGTGATGGCCTTCACACTCGCCGGATCCGCCTTGCGGGCGTAGGGATGATCACCGTAGATCCCCTTCCGGAAGAACCGATCGGCGATCGCGCTGGGCTGCGACTGCTCCAGCTGCAAACCAGACAAACTCTGCGTTCGCAGCAGTTCGAGCTCTTTCTCGGGAAACGTTGGCCGAATCACCACATCCGCGAGGAGATCGAAGGCGAGCTTGGTGTCGTTCGTGAGCACCGCGGTGCGCACAGAGAGAAAATCGGCGTCGACACCGGCGCTGATCGAACCACCAACCCCTTCAATGGCATCCGAGATCTGGTCGGCGGTGCGCGTTCCGGCGCCCTTGGTCAGCATCCCCGCGACCATCTCGGCAGTGCCGGAACGTCCAGCAGGATCATAGAACGCCCCCGCCGGGAATGCCAGCGACACCGCAACCACCGGCTGCTTCTTACTCTGGACAACCACCACGCGGAGTCCATTCGCGAGGGTCGCTTCCTGGAACGGCGGGAACACCGCGGCCTTGATCGGCGTCGCCGCTGGCGGCGTGGTGGGATACTGCGCCCGCACACTCGCAAGCGGCAGCGCGACGAGCAGGACAAACGGCGCGAGTCCCAGTGCCCGCGCGCGCATCGACGTTAGGGGATGCATCACTTGGCCTCCGGCGGAACGATCATCAGCACGAGGGAGTTGGCAGTCTGCAGATACTTCGCGGCCACACGCTTGATGTCGGCAACGGTCACCGCACCGTAGCGCGCGAGATCGGTGTTTACCTTGAGCGGATCACCAAGGAACGTTTCGGCGTAATGCACCGACTCCGCGACATTGAGCGCAGACTCGCGCTCCATAATCTTGCTGGACCGGAAGGAGTTCTTGGCCTTGGACAGCTCCGCCTCGGTGACCCCCTCGGCGGCAATGCGCTGAATCTGCGCCGCCACGAGCTTCTCGACCGAGTCCACCGCCACACCCTGGTTTGCGATCGCGAGCACCGCGAGCGCATTCGGGCCGCGCGTCGGACCATACAGCCCGAGTGTTTGTGCCGCTGCCGCCGCCTTTGCTTCACGCACCACAGCGCGATTCAGCCGCGAACTCTCCCCCTGCCCGAGAATGTTCGAAAGGAGTTCGACCGCCGGATGATCTTCGTGCGCTTCTTCGGGGACGCGGAAGAAGGCGACGGACGCGGCGAGTGTCGCGTTCTTGTCGGTGACCGTACGACGAAGCGCGCCGGTGTTGAATGCCTGCTCGCAGTTCACCTTCGGCGGCGCCGGTACGCGCGGCACGTCGGCAAAGTATTGCTCAATCAACTTCTTGGCTTCTGCTGGCTCGAAGTCGCCTGCGACCACGAGCGATGCGTTATTCGGCGCATAGTACAACTTGAAGAACGCGGCCACATCCTCGACCTTCGCGGCATTCAGGTCGTTCATCGATCCGATGACGGAATGCGCGTAGGCAAAGCATTTATCGCGATCGTACAGGGACGCAATCGAATCGATGACCACGCCGATGTACGGCTGGTTGTCCATGCGCATGCGACGTTCTTCCTTCACCGCTTCGCGCTGGTTGTCGAGATTCGGCTGCGTAATGGCGAGCGACCGCATCCGATCCGATTCGAGCCAGAGGCCAAGGTTCAGTCGGTTCGACGGAAGGACCTCAAAATAATTCGTCCGGTCGATGGTCGTGGATCCATTGAGGAACCCGCCCGCCTTTTCGATGAACTGAAAGTGTTCGGCCTTCTTCACGTTGGCCGACCCTTGGAACATCATGTGTTCAAAGAGATGGGCGAATCCGGTGCGCCCTGCGCGCTCATTTCGCGCTCCAACGTCGTACCAGACGTCGACCGCCACGACCTGCGAGGAGTGATCCTCGACCAAATGGACCTTGAGTCCGTTGGCGAGCGTGTAGCTCTCCACGGCGACTTTTCCGGGTTCCTGCGCGAGTGCGCTGGCGGAGATGACAGCCAGCGCCAGTAGCGCCTGTGCGACACGCATAATCCAATGCCTCGAACGTTTGGGGGGACTCTTAAAAAATAACGCTATTGCCCCGTCGACCCGAATCCCCCGGCACGTTCCGTGGTTTGGGCGACCGTGCCTGCCGTGAAGTCGAGTACCTCGAAGCGGGCGAGCACCATTTGGGCGATCCGTTCCCCGTGGGTGATCCGGAGCGGGGCGGGTCCGCCGTTCTTCACGGGAACGCACCATTCGTCGGGGTAATCGGCGTCGACGGTTCCTGGGGCGTTGGCGATCACCAGGTCGGTTTTGACGCTCGTTCCTGAGCGGGGGCGGATCTGCGCCTCGTAGCCCACCGGGAGCCGCGCTTTGAAGCCAAGCGGCACGAGGGCTTTCTCGCCGGGGGCGATGGTGAGGGTGGCCGCCGCGCCAACGCCTTCGGCCGCCACTTCGCGCATGACGCCGGCGTTGAAGACCCGCGCGGAACGCCCGTCGAGGCAGGCGGCGAGGTCGTAGCCGGCACTCCCGGCGGTCCCGCGGCGCGGAGGGGCGACGTCGGGGTGCAATGATTCGAAGACGATGGATTCCACGATAGGCAAGCTATTGGGGGCCTACGCCGCGGGGTAGGCGCCGTTATCGTTGTGTGGGGTATATATGACCATGCACCGTAGAATCCTTTTCCTCGTGCTCTCGCTGATCGGCGTCGCGCCGGTGGTCCGGGCACAGATCGTCCGAGGCGGTTCGACCGTCTCGGCCACAGCAGCCGACACCCTGTCGCCCTTCGACCTGGGGCGCCGCGCGCAGCGCGACTTTGAGCTGTTTCGGCGCCTGCATCTCCCCTACCAAGCGACCGGGCGCTCGCCGAGTCAGTGTGATGAGCGGGTGGGGCGATTCTGTTACTGGTATGACGAACGGTCGCCCGCCGCGCCGCCGGAGCCTGGAGAGATTAGCGCCAAGCGAAATGTGCTGATTGCGCTGCTCGACTCGCTTGGGCACGTGGCGCCGGACGAACGGTGGATCGTGGCGCAGCGGGTGCGGTACTTGGTCGAAGCCGGCCGCGGCCGCGACGCGCTGACCGCGGCCCGTGAGTGCAAGGTCGGCGGCTGGTACTGCGAGATCATGATTGGCTTCTCGCATCACATGTTGGGTGAGTACAAGGCCGCTGACAGTGTGTACGAGGGGGCGATTGCGAAGATGCTCGAACGCGATCGGTGCGTGTGGCGCGACCTCGGCAACTTGATTGACGATGATACGCGGCAGAGCTATCGCCGGCTCCCGTGCGGCAGCAAGGAGCGGATTGCATACGAGAACCGCGTCTGGTTTTTGGCGAAAGTGTTGTATTCCACTGAAGGGAACGATTCGCGTACCGAGTGGTACGCGCGCATGACGTACGTCGAGATGATGCGCGATGCAGCGGGCGTGTACCAGTTTGGGTTTGACGACGACGAGCGCGAACTCTTGCTGCGCTTTGGCTGGCCACGCGCGTGGGCGAGGGGGCGAGGGGACCCACGGACCGGCGAGATTAACACCGTCGGCCATGAGCCCACACCGGCGTATCGGTTTATTCCGCCTGGCTACGTGCTCAACAATCCGACTATTTCTGATTCCACCGATTGGGCCGTACAATTGCCCCCTGTGGTCGGTCGCTATGCCCCGCCCTACGCCAAGACGCTCAAGCCGCTGGTGCATCAGAAGGCCATGTTCCGGCGCGGCGACAGCGCGCTAGTGGTGATGGCCTACGACGCGCGCAACATGCCGGAGCTCGACAGCACCGGAATCACGGCCGCCCTCGTGGTCGCGCCCGTCACGGGGACGCAGGCGTTTCGTACGATTCATAAGCAGGCGCCGCGCAAGGATGTGATAACGGCCAAGGCGCCCTGGGCGCCGCTGATTATGAGCGCCGAAGTCTGGTCGCCGGATCGGTCCGCAGTCCGGCGGGCGCGGTACGGAATGGCGCCGCCGTTCGCCGTCGGGACGCGCGTGACGCTGTCGGATCTGCTGTTCTACGAGCCGTATGGTGACTTCCCGACGACCGTCGAAGAGGTCGCGCCGCACGCGTTGACCACCGAGAAAGTGCACGCGGGGGAAAAACTTGGCGTGTATTGGGAAGCGTACGGCACCGAGCTGGCGGGCGAGCCGATGAAAGTGTCGCTGACCGTTGTGCGCGAAGTCGAGGAGAGCGGGTTCCTGCGTCGGCAAGCCAAGACGTTGCGCGTGGTCACCGAGGCGACGCCGGTGAGCATCACCGTGCAGGATATGTCGGCGCGGGGCTCGTCGACATCGCCGCGCGCGCTCCAGCTCGACATCTCGACGTTGTCCAAGGGTGCCTACGTGGTGCAATTGGAGATTGAGGTGGCAGGACAGTACATCGTCCGCGCCGACCATCGCATTGAGATCACCGGCCGCTGAATCACCGAGCGGTCGGCATGGGAAGCCCTGAGTGACTTCACGGAGGGGCTGATGGTCTACAGAGGGTAGCGTTCCCCCCTCTCAACCCGTCACGACGCCGTGCCCTCTTTTGTGATCTCGCGTGCGCTCCAGCGCGCGCTCTTTGTATTGACCGTGGCCGCCCTCCCCGCCGCCGCGCAGCAAGATTCGTCGGCAAAACCCACCAAGCCGACGCCAGCGCGCGACAGCACCGCCTCGCCCTCAAAAAAGGGGGCAAAGAAACAGGGAACGAGCAAGAAAAGCGCGAAACCCGGCAAGGGAAAGAAGTCCGTGGGTTCGCTCAAGCCGCCCGCGGATGCCGATTCGATTGCGCAGGCGCGCCAGGACTCGATCCTCGACGCGAAATGGCCGGTCAAGGGCCCTGAGCCGCTCCCAGGCTCCATCCTCCCCGCCAAGCGCATCATCGCCTACTACGGCAATCCCCTCTCCAAGCGGATGGGGGTACTCGGCGAGTACGAGCCGACCGAGATGCTCAAGATGTTGGACGCTGAAGTCGCCGCCTGGACGAAGGCGGATCCGACGACCCCCGTGCAACCCGCCCTCCACCTGATTGCCGTGGTCGCGCAGGGCGCACCGGGCAAGGATGGCAAGTACCGGCTGCGCATGGATTCGTCGCTGATTGAGAAGGTTGCTGGCTGGGCCGCCAAGCGGAACGCGTTGGTGTTTCTCGACGTGCAGGTCGGGCACGCGACGCTCCAGGAAGAACTCCCGCGGCTTGTCCGATTCTTGCAACGTCCGAACTTTCACCTCGGCATCGACCCGGAGTTTTCACTCAAGGACGGGACCGTTCCGGGCAAGAAGATCGGAAGCTTCGATGCGTCGGATGTGAACTATGCGGCGACGATGTTGGCGGAGGTGGTGACGCAGTACAAGCTCCCGCCGAAAGTGCTGATTGTGCATCGCTTCACACAGCGCGGCGTGACGAACGCGCATGCGATCAAGCTCGACCCGCGCGTGCAGATCGTGATGGACATGGACGGCTTCGGGCCGCCGTGGCTCAAGCGGAACACCTTCCGGAAGTGGATCAAGGCGGAGCCGGTGCAGTTCGTGGGCTGGAAGCAGTTCTACAAGGCGCGCAACGACAACCCGCGCACAACGATCCCCGAGATCCTCAAGCTGCGTCCTCGGCCGCTCTACATTCAGTACCAGTAGGCTCGGCCGCGATGCTCGCTTCGGGCGGGTCGAGGCGTGGGGCCTCGCGCCCGGGTTGTGCGAAGGAGCGCGGGCAGCCGAGCGATCACCGCGCCCGTGATTCGCCGTGCTAGCCACGGGCCCAGCGCGTCAGGGAGGAGCTGAGCGTTCCCGCAGCGAGCGCGGTCGTTGCAGTATAGCTCGCGAAGGGAATGCTCAGCTCCGACCGCTCAGCTCCGACCGCCCAGCTCCGACCGCCCGAATCCGACCGATCAGCGAAACGACACGTCCCGCCCGGCGAACCGTTTTTTCATCACACGAATCGCTGCGGCCGACGCATCGACCAGCGTGACATCCCGCCCGTGGCGATCGGCGGCGTCGCCAAAGCTCCCGCTCCCGGCAAAGAAATCCAGCAGCCTGTCCTTCGGCCGTGAGTGCACCTTCACGAGCCGCTCGAGCACGCCGAGCGGCTTTTGTGTGGGGTAGCCCGTCTTTTCCTTGCCCGTAGGGCTGACGATCGTGTGCCACCAGGTATCGGTCGGCATCTTGCCGCGCGCAACCTTCTCGGGGGTCACCAGTCCTGGCGCCATGTACGGAATCCGGTCCGCCGCGTCGGCGTTGAAGATGTGCCGCCCTGGCGACTTGGAGTACCAGAGAATGGTGTCGTGCTTGGGACTCCAGCGGGTGCTCGAACGGGCGCCGTAGTCGTAGGCCCAGATAATCTCGTTCACGAAATTTTCGCGACCGAAAATCGTGTCGAGGAGCACTTTCACGTAGTGCACTTCGCGGTAGTCGAGATGCACAAAGAGGCTGCCGCGCACGGAGAGCAGCCGACGTGCTTCGACCAAGCGCGGCGCGAGCCACGCCGGGTAGTCGTCAAACTGATCGGCGTAACTCTCGCTCTTGCGGAGTGTGGACACGTAGCGCGTACCGCCAAAGCCGGTGCGCGTGCCTGCCTCGCCTTCAACCGCCTTGCGCGAGGTCACGCGCGAGCGCCGCACCGTACGCCCCGTATTGAACGGGGGGTCGATGTAAATCAGCCCAAACGAGGCTGCGCGAAGCGTGGGGAGGAGCGCCAGATTGTCGGCGTGGTGCACGGTAATCATGCGGGGCAAGATACGATATTTCACAGGTGCCGACGAGCCGGTAACCCCCGCCCCCTAACGAGTCTGCGGGGTAATCCGTTATTCTTGGGTAGATCGTACCGAACCACCCACCCCACCGAGGAACCGATGCTTCGTCGCCTTGTCGCGCTCGCCGCTGTTGCCGCGTTTACTATCCCGTCTGCCGCGCAGGCGCAGGCCAAGCCCAAGGTTGTCGCCGCCACGCCGGAAGAAGCGGGTGCGTACCTGCTGATCGTTGGCAGCTGCCACGATTGCCACACCCCGAACTGGGTCGAGTCGAAGGGCAAGGTGAGCAAGGACTCCCTGATGACCGGCCGTTCGATCGGCTTCAAGGGTGCGTGGGGAACGAACTACGCCAAGAACCTCCGCTCGATCGCCGCGCGTCAGGACGAGAACCACTGGTACAAAGTCATGACGACCGCCGACGACGGCGAGGGGAACCTCCCGATGCCGTACCACAACACGGCGCTCATGAACGAGGAGGACATTCGCAACATGTACAAGTACATCAAGTCGCTCGGCACGGCGACCGTTGAGCGGATCCCGCGCGGCGCCAAGCCCGGCGAAGAGCCGAGCTCGACGTACATCGACCTGAACGTCAAGACGCCGGTTCCGGCCGTCAAGAAGCCGTAAGCACCACGTGGGTGGTCGCCAAAACCCCGGACGCCTTTCGAGACGTCCGGGGTTTTCGTATGCTACATGTATGCTAAACTCGCACCGCCATGCTGTTCGACGCCTCGTCGCGTGCAGCGCACATTGCTTCTTGACCGCCAGCGCCATCGTGGCGGCGGTCGGCACGCTGGCCCCAATCGCACTCGCGGCTCAGGCGGCGGCGCCCACGATCAAGCTGTCGCACCTGCAGGGTACCGTCCTCGATCCCCTCGACAATCCGCTGACAAAGGTCATCATCGAGATCGATGATCCAGCGATGGCCACGTTCACCGACGAGTCGGGCTTCTTCCGACTCCGGAATATTCCGGCCGGCGCGCGCACGATCCGCGTCAAGAAAATCGGCTTCGACGGTGTGGACTTCGAGCTCGATCTGCTGGCAGACTCGACCGTCCACATCGGCGTAAAGCTCCAGCCTGTGGCACAGACGCTGGGAACGGTCACGGTGCTCACGAAAGACGAAGAATCCCACCCCGCGCTCGCGGCAACAGGGTTCTACGCGCAGAAGCGCGCGGGATTCGGCACCCTCTTCTCCCCGGAAGAGATCGAGAAAAAGAAGGAATCGGTCAACGACGCGTCGTCAATGTTCCGCGACGTGCTGGGCGTCACGCTCCGGCGAGAGCGCACGGGTGGCGCCAATCTGCAGGGGAAACCCTCAGGGGGTGGATCCATCCAAAAAGGGATCCAAACCGTTTGCATGATGAACGTCCTCAAAGACGGTATGTTCATGAAAATCAACCCGGGCGAGACCTTCGATCAAATCGTGTCCAAAGACGAGGTCTACGCGGTCGAGGTGTATCCGCGTGCGGAGTATACCCCGGCGGCGTACCACGTCATCAACGGCAATGACCTCTGCGGGACGGTCGTGATCTGGACGGTCGGGCACATGACGCTCAAGCCGAAAGCGCACACGTAAGGCGGCTACGGACGGCGACCGCGCGTGCCCGCCGCC
>Ga0194048_10000707_pt1 | contig 16270 bp, 20 predicted proteins | sample JunL225m_MetaG_FD_161685 | JGI IMG/M metagenome (GOLD analysis project Ga0194048, IMG submission 161685) | Anoxic zone freshwater microbial communities from boreal shield lake in IISD Experimental Lakes Area, Ontario, Canada - Jun2016-L222-5m | ecosystem: Environmental > Aquatic > Freshwater >...
GAAAACTGTTGTTCTTCCCGGCCCACATCGTTCCGATTCGAGTCCAGTACGTCTTGCCGTCCTTGCCCTGACGCGCCGTTTTGATTTCGTGATAATTAGCCATTCAAGTTTCCCCTTGTGATGAATTTTGTTGTTGCGTTGAACGCCTTAATTTGCATCGCCAAATAAGCAAAAACGCGGTTGCGGGTGCTGTCTTGCAAATGACGGCCCGCAAGCAATTCGTACCAAAGCTTTGTGTCGCCGCCCGCCCCTCTGCCGAAATCGGCTACCGACTGGCCTGAGATTGCGCGCCAAAGCTTGATGCGTCCGATCAAATCCGCTTCAGGCAGATCATCGCTGACCGGCACGGTGCTGCGCTTGCGTTTGTATTTGTATTTCTTGTGTTCCATGCCCCTAAAATACGGGGGTATCAGTAATACCCGCAAGCTCAAAATAGCCCAAGGGGATTTGAGTTGTTTCGGTTGTTTCCCCTCCTGTTTCGGTTCTTTCGGTTCTTTCGGTTGTTTCCCCTCTGGCGAAAACCCGACGCCATGGAGCTTATTCAATAAAATTGAGCCAATACTCACCATGTTGTTTCTTAACATTGGTTAACGCGCAACCCATTGTTTTATAACAACATTTACCCGCACGTATTTTAACACTAAATCGTGCGCTATGCGGCTTAGTGCGTAAATTACTCAAAATAGGCAGGGGTAATTTGAGTTGTTTCGGTTCTTTCCCTTCGGGGGGTCTGTTCGATGGGATATCTCGGAAACCCCCCCCACCGGTTTCCGATATCTGCATCGATCTGGCCTCGGGTTTTCGCCAGATCGGTGCGTAAATTACTCAAAATAGCCCCGCCTATTTACGCACTAAGCTCAAGATACCCCCCTCTAATTTGAACCATGGCGGTGCGTAAAAGCCAAAAGTAATTACCGCACCGGCCCAAAAACGGCTCTAAACCGCCATTTATTGCCCAATACTTTTCTATTGACGTGGGGTGTAGACCCCTTAAAATCGGGGGCACCGGAGCCGCTGTGGCCCCCCGGCAAACCCTGGATAGGAACCGCTCAAATGGCTAAGACGATCATCACCGAGACCGCCGCCCTGGTAGACGAACTGACCGACCTGCGCTCACAGATCGCCGCCCTGCAAGCCCGCGAAGAGACCCTCAAGATCGCTTTCCGGCACTACGGCACGTCCAGCCACGTCGGCACCTACACCGAAGTGACCGTCGCCGAAGCCCGCATCACCTCGACCCCGGACGCGGACCTGAAGGCCCATTACGACGCCGCCATGGCCCTCACCAAGGCCACCCTGGGCAGCGCCTACATCGAGACCCACACCGACCGCAAGCTCGCCAGCGCCGCTGTATCGGTCACCGCGCGCAAAGTCCTGGCCCTCGCCGCCTAACCCCAAAACCGGAGCAATTCACATGAGCATCGTAACCACCGCCTATGAAACCCACCCCTCCGTCATGCGCCGTCAAAAGGTCGAAAGGCGCGTCGTATCGCAGCTTGTTACCGACCTGCTTAACGCCGGATTTGTCCTGGCTGTGTGCCAGGGCGACAACCGCGACGACCCCTGCGCGCCGACGACAAACAAAAAGGAAATCATGCTGCAACTTGGCGAGTGCGACGACGACCGCCTGTTTGTTTACAGCGCCGACAACGCACCGGCCCTGGGCGCATCAGACCGCGTCCACGCTGTCACCGGATGGGTCTATCTTGTTTACGGCAATGACGGTTGGGACGTTATCGCCGACTACACCGGCAACCTGGAAAAGCACATGGCGCTTACCAACGCGCTGGTCGAAAAGCTCAGTGATCTGTAGGCTTTGTTTCACGTGAAACTATTTTGGTGCCTTAACAAAGGTTAACGAAGGGTTGGGAGGCCCGTCACCCCCCAGCCTGATCCCCGGAACAGCCCCCCTTAAAACGGGGGTTGTTTCATTTGGGGACGTCTGTATAATCCGCGTTGCCGCCGGTCTGGCGGTCACACAATGGTCTGGAGAGACACATGACACTTACCCTTGAAAACAACGTGTTTGTATGGCGCGGCGGCTTTGAAACCCGCCACCTGCCCAAGGCTGCTGGCTTTCGCTGGGATGCCGCGAACAAGCGTTGGTTTGCTGCCGACGTCACCGCCGCTGCCAAGCTGCGCGAATACGCCGACGTCACCGCCACCGCCGCGCTCGAACAAACGGTTGCCGTCCACACCGCTTCCCAGATCGCCAGCCGCGCCACCGACGCCAACATCGACATCCCGGCCCCTGCTGGCCTGTCCTACCTGCCCTTCCAGAAAGCGGGCATCGCGTTCGCCCATGACCGCGCCAACGTCTTGATCGGTGACGACATGGGCCTTGGCAAGACCATCCAGGCCATCGGCGCGCTCAACCTCGACCCGACTGCCAAGAGCATCCTGATCCTGTGCCCCGCGTCGTTGCGGAACAACTGGAAGCGCGAACTGGAAAAGTGGTTGGTCGTCCCGCGCACGATTGGCATCGCGGAAACAAAGGTTACGCCCGACACAGAGATCGTGATCGCGCACTACGACATCTTCAGCCGCAACTGCCTGTCGCGCGCTTTGCTGCGCGAACGCACTTGGGATGTCCTGATCCTCGACGAGGCTCACTACTGCAAAAACGGTGACGCCGCCCGCACCCAGAAGATCATCGGCGGAAAGTCCGAAACCGGCATCGTCGCGCGCCGCAAGATTTTCCTGACCGGCACTCCGCTGACCAACCGCCCGCGTGATTTGTTTGCGCTGCTTAATGCGTTAGACCCGGCGTTGTGGCCGTCGTTCTGGACTTTTGCGAAACGCTACTGCAACGCCTATCGCAGCAAATTCGGCTGGAACTTTGATGGCGCGTCAAACTTGAGCGAATTGCAGGACAAGCTGCGCTCGACCGTGATGGTCCGCCGCCTGAAGTCGCAGGTGCTGACGGAACTGCCTGCCAAGCGCCGCCAGATCATTGAGATCACCGCGAACGATATCGTTGCTGCCGAACGCGCGCAGACCGACAGCTTTGAGGCCGATCTCGTTGCCCTTCAGATCAAAGCCGAACTTGCGAAAGCTGCCGACGACGACCGCGCTTATGAAGACGCGGTGAAAGAGCTTGGCGCGAAAGAACGTGTTGCGTTCCACCAGATCGCGCTCGTGCGCCATGAGACCGCGCTTAAGAAGGTGCCGTACGTTATCGAACACCTGAAGGAACTGGTCGAAGAGCAAAACGTAAAGGTGATCTGCTTCGCGCATCATCGCGACGTGATCGATCAGATCGGCGCTGCGTTCCCCGGCTCAGAGATCGCGCACGGCAACTATACGACTGATGAGCGTGACGCCTCGGTGCGCCGCTTTCAGACCGACGACAAGTGCCGCCTGATCGTCTGCGGCATCCAGGCCATGGGCGTCGGCCATACGTTGACTGCATCGTCCACGGTGGTCTTCGCGGAACTAAGCTATGTCCCCGCCGACGTCACCCAGGCCGAAGACCGTGCCCACCGGATCGGCCAGCACAATAGCGTCCTGGTCCAGCACATCGTTCTGGACGGCTCCATCGATGCCAAGATCGCTCAGACCCTGGTTAGCAAGCAGGCCGTTGCCGACGCCGCCCTGGATGTCAAAAACGTCGCTTCCGGTGACCGTTCTGCCGCCCGTGACGCTGCCCAGATCGCCATCGCGAAGGAAGCCGTCGCTGCCGACGTTATCCTGGCCCAGGAAGAGCGCGCCGAACGTGACGCCCTCCAGGCTACCCGCCGCGAAGAAGCTGCCACACGGGCCGCAAAACGCTCAGAACTGGCCGCAGAGGGTGCCAAGCTGACCCCGGCTCAGGTCGAAGCCATCCACACCGCCTTGCGCGAAGTGGCGTCAATGGACCTCGACCGCGCCCGCGACATCAACGGCGTGGGCTTTAACAAGATCGATACCGGCATCGGCGTGTTCCTCGCCGGTCAGCCCAGCTTGAACGCTGTGCATGCCGCCATCGGTCGCCGCATCGTGATCAAATACCAGCGTCAATTCGGCGCGGGACTTCTAACCATCATCAAAGGGGAATAAGCGTGGAAAAAAAAACGTATTTGGAGCGTTTGAAAGAATTACCTTTAATAAACACCAAAGACATCAAGATAGATTTGATCACGGCGCGGGACAAAGCTTTGGGTGAGGACAAACGCCTCCTCCGCCGCGCTATCAATCGCATCGAAACTTTGGAGAGACATCTTCGGTACATAAAGCTCACCATCGATGAGATATTAGAACTATGAAACCGCGTATCGAAGTTGTCGTGTCTACTCTTGCTTTGCTTTGTATTTTTCTAATGGCTTACTTTGTTTGGATCATCACACCGTAAGGAATTGAAATGGCTATTATTGAATTTAAAAACGCGAACGAGTGGCACGGTATCCGCGCCTGTAACGTCGGGGCCTCTGAGACCGCTGCGCTATTCGGCATCAGCCCCTGGATGACGAAGTGGAAGCTCTTCATGTTGAAGAGCGGCAAGCTTGAAAAGTTTGAAGACAACGGTTCTATGCGCCGTGGCCGACACTTTGAACCTGCCATTGCCAGCTACGCCAAAGAGGAATTTGGTTTAGTGATGGAGAAGGTCAACACATACGCCACCGACGACGACTGCATCGGCATGGGTGCATCGTTGGACTACGCCATGGCAACGCCGGAAGGGGTTGTTCCCGTCGAGATCAAGTGGGTGGAACGGAATGACGGCTGGAAGTGGGAGAGCGATGAGATAACGCAAATGCCTGATTACTACATGCTGCAAGTACAGCAGCAGATCGCATGCGTTGGAGGCTCTAGCGGTATGTTGATCGCGTTTATCGGTGGCACAGTGCGCCGCATGATAATCCCGCGCTCTGACGTGATCATCGGTGAAATCCGTAAAAGCATAAAAAGCTTTTGGGATGACATCCAAGAAAACCGTGAACCAGAGATCGATTTTTCGCGTGATGCCAATGCCATCTTTGACTTGGCTAAGAACCAGCCGTTGCGTACTATTGATCTATCGCCGACATCACTTGCATTGTTTGAAGAATATTTGAAGGCGAGCGAACAAGCTAAGGATGCGGATAAACGCGCCGACGCCGCAAAAGCTGAATTGGTAAAAATGGTGTTGGATTCAGGCATCGGCAACGACGGTAAAGCAGTTGCAACCTGCGGCAATTACAAAATGCAACTAACGAAGATAGCCGATAACCCCGGCAAAGCAGTGACGCCCGACATGGTCGGTACGATCATCAATGTCCGCAAAGGCTATCTGAAGACCACAATCACAAAAGCAAAGGAATAACAGAAATGTCTAATGTAAAAGTTACTACATTTTCGCCAATGGATAACTTCAAGCGTGAATTAGAACTTGCTTGGCCTACTATCGCAAAGTTGGTTCCGGCCAATATGTTGCCAGATAAATTCAAGGCCATGATGATTATGGCTGTGTCCAACAATCCCAAGCTTATGGAATGTACGCCTATATCACTAACGCGCGCGACGTCAGACGCTGCGGAACTTGGGTTGTCTTTGAACCCGAACTTGAAAGAGTGCGACATCCTTCCGGTATGGGGTCCGAATGGATCGGTTGCACAATGTCGTCCGCGCGCTGGTGGCTTGATGAAGCTTGCCCGTCAGACCGGAGAGATCGCTGACATTTACGCGCATGAAGTATACGAGAAGGACACGTTCGAGGTTGAGTACGGTCTTGAGAAGAAGCTCATTCACAAGCCTGCGTCAGGTGATCGCGGCAACATTACTCATGGGTATGTTGTCTGGGTCAGCAAAGACGGCAATAAAGGATTTGAAGTGGTCGATCAAAAGCGTATCGACCGCGCGAAAGGCGCTTCTGAAGGGTACAAGGCATTCAAGGCTGGCAAGATAAAGTCCACACCCTGGGCTACTGACGAAGGCGAGATGGTTCGCAAGACCGCAGTGCGCGCCGGTTCTAAGTACATGCCCATGTCGAGCGAGAGTGATGCCTTCCGTCGTGCCATGCAGATTGAGAACGAGATTGACGGAGAAGCACTTGAGACCCATGTGATCACGTTAGCGTCGTCCAATCCAGAACCACGCCCATCCAGCACCGCTCAGGTCCGCAGCTTGGAAGCAAAGCTTGTTGCTAAAGAGCCTGCTGCTAAAGAGCCTGCTGCTAAGGAGACTGTTGTAGAAGATACAGACTGGGAATCCGTCGCGAAGAAGCTTCGCAAAGACTTAAGCCAGTTTGATTCAAGCCTTGAGACGTTGAACCAGTGGCTTGAAGAAACGGAAGAAGCTCGTGCCACCATTAAAGACAACGCCCCTGAATGGCATGCAAAGCTCGATAAAGTTATTGCCGACCGTTTAACATCGTTTTCAGTCTAGGGGAGGGCGGCGGCGCTTAAGGAGGTGCCGCCGTTTTTACATTATGGATGCAATTGATGACGATGCTTTCATCGCGGCTTGTGAAGAAGCTCTACGGCATATGGAAGTCAGCCGCGAAGCAGATAAATGTCTTTTGTGCGAAACGCGCAAAAAGTTAATGAAACATATCAGCGTTCAAAACAAACAGATCATGGAGCTAACCGCGTTGGTTGCCATTTTACACACCGATAACAATCATCTGATAAAATTGGGAAGGAATTGAAATGACGACGCTGACAGAACATGTACGTGACATCGTTGATTACCACTTGAAATTCGCAGCTGAGGGGACCGATTTGCTCGTATTGGCGAGGGCGCTAGACCGCCTCACCGCCCAACCGGCTGCGTGTACGGGTTGCGGATTAACGCTAACAATTGAACAGATAAAGGCCGGTGGGTATCTATCGTGCTGCCCTGAACGCAATATGCAGCCCGTAATAAAAGTGGAGGAGTCTGCCGGTTGGCGGAACGTGGTTCTTGATGTCGCGGGCATGCTCGGTTTCAGGGAGCCGCTTGAACATGCAGGATATACTGAGGCTGAACTATCTAGTGGCGGTTTGGCTGAGAATTTCCAGATGGCCGTTGATGAACTGAAAGCTCGCGCCATCGCAGCGGAGGCTAACGCCCGAACGCCTGGGACGGTGGAGGTGTGCCGTATGCTGGAGTGCGAAGTGAAACACGAATATCAGTGGGGTGACTGCGAAGCCGCAAACTGCCCCATCCGCGCCAAGGCCACACAGGAGCCAAAAACATGAAAGACCTAGAAGCCCTCGCCGCGCTTTTCTGCGCGGTTACTTTAATCGTAGCTGTGACTATGATGTTCGCAGCCTTCTCCCAATGGCTCGCAGCCGTCGCATACCGCGCCGGTCTTGTCAGCACCGCTGCACAATGGACGATCTACATGATGGGCTTGGTGCTGTGTATCGGCGTTGTGCTGACATTCGCTGGCCGGATTGTAGACGGCACTTGGTGGTTCAAATGAGCATTATGGATCAGCGCCTTCGTTATTGTATGGATTGTGCTTATGCAGTCTGGCCGCAGTACGAGCTAGGTTACTGTGCCCATCCAGATGCAAGCCAATCCATCACATCAGAGTGCCGCGATCCTAACGGCGCTTGTGGCCCTTCAGCAAAATTGTATGTGGAGAAAAAAGATGAAGATAATTGAACGGATTCAAACTTGGTTTGACAACCTCATTGTAGGGCCTTGGCCTGATGCAGTGCCTTTGCCGCCTCACGTTGCTAACTTGAAGTTAGACTTGAATTTACTGTTAATTCACATGATGGGTGCCGACAAGCCTAAGAAATATACGCCGCCTGAATAGTTTGCTATCATCCGCTCCAAAGTGACATTTATTGTATACTGAGGAGCGGATATGAAATTTACAATTACGATGAATTTGCCATCGTTTAAGAACAATCTTGTTCAGCAGGTTATCGCTGAACACCCGGCAAATTCATTGATCGAATTGTGTGAAATCCTAAACTCTTCAGACTTTGTCATTATGCAGCAGTTCTATACTGGCATAAGCCCGTCACGCACCAGAGAATGGAAAGACCGGGGCCTGATCATCCTTAATGTTGATCATATTGGTAAAGTTCAGGAGTTCAAATTGACCGACGATGAGCTTTACGAAAGTAGGTAAAAAATGAATAGAATTAGGGGCCATATAAAATACCCCGTTATTGAAAAGAAAGAAGTTCCCCAAGAAACTAAAGCTGAACCGGTCCTGAATAATTTAAAGCCGTTTAGGATATGGACCAAATCGGAAAGCGAATATCTCAAAAAGGTATACGCCAACACACCAATTGCTTCAGTTGCCGAATATCTGAAAAGGACGATTGCGTCTGTATCTCACCAAGCCCACAAATTAGGAATTACTACATCCTCTCGCGGATCAAAATCCCACCGCTTGGGAACCGCTAATTGGGGTTGGCGCAAAGGGTTCTGATCTATTTTTGCTTCTGCCGCTCTTCCATCAACCGCAGACGGACGTTTAAGTCGTTCATCTGCGTAAATATTTCTTCCTTCATCTTATGCCGCGCATCAGCCGAGATTGGGCTGTCTGTCGGGATGCCTTGCGGCGTAATCAACATTGGCATCTGACCCTCTATTTTGGTCATACGTATGCCCATGCCATTTACTTCGCCCAGCAGCCACGCGATTGACGCGACGACTACGGGAATAATCGCTTTAAGTATGTCGCCCCAGTTCATTTTATTTCCCCGGTGGTTTCTGGCTGTTGCGAGTGCCAAACCACCATAATACACAGGTCGTCGTGAGGTACATGATGGTGTTTACGATCAGGTCATGGACGCGCATAGCGTCAGCGGTGGCAAAGGATACCCCGGCCATAATGGTACGCGCCTCGACGTAGATTAGGGTCGTAATGGCACACAGATAGACCGTGAGGCCAGGGCGCACTACGCCGCGTAGGAAGTCCAGCAGCACCAGTAGGAAGCCCGTCACAGGCCCTATATTGGCCCTGGCGCTATACTGCTTAGGCTCCATGCCAAAGGACGCCGCGAACGACGTCTCCGCCGCTACAGTCTCCTTGGCGGTGGCTTCGATGGTCGCCACCTGAGTACGTGCAGCCCACTCCTGAGCCATGAGTTCGCCGTCGATACGGCGCATGTTGGCTTCATGTTCATGGTCCAGCTTCCTCATAGCTATTTCCTGCTTCACTTTCAGGAAGTCGAAGAATCGCTGAACCCCTACGCCCAGAAGGCCGGTTATGCCGCCGCTAAATATTGATCCCAGAATCCCTAGCATCGACGATCTCCAATTCAAATGGCTGACGGTTCATAAACGTCTCTAGCTTTCTAATGGCGGGCACAGACAGAAGGACTGCCTTCTGCCCATCCATCACGCCCAGCTTCTCACCCAGCGCGATACACCCGTGTAGCTGGCACTTCAAGCCGCATGACTTGTCGCCCATAAAGTTTGCCGAGTGTATGCGTATCCCGGCACGGCTGGGTACGCTGTCCACTAAGTACATCTGGCGTTTGAAGGCGTTAGAATAAGTCCATACGCATTTATACTTACCCGCCGGGATACAAGAAGCGTTCGAGGCATTACCCTTCTCGGGTAGCTCGCCGGTAAACAGCGTCGTGCTGCCAAAGGTTATGCGCCCAAAGGTGCCTTGGTCAGAACTCTCCAGGCGCTCTAGGACGGCTTTCATTTACGGATATGGAGTTGATGCTGCGGCTATTTTCCAGGTGGTCGGAACTGCGCTGGATGTAGTGCCGCAAGTGGCAAATATTTGTGTTGTTGTGTTGGTCAAAGTTAAAGTCGATCCGCTACCAATTGCAATTCTAGGAGCTACGCTGCTGCAATTGTTCATAATGGTAACTTGGCCCGCGAATCCGGTCGGCCACACTATTTTAGGCGTTCCAGAAACCACCCCAGACAATAAGAAAACAGAGTTGCGATACTGGGCTTCCGTCAAAGTAATGTCGGTTGATCCAACAGTTATGCTGGTCATCTGGGCCGGATTTTGTTGCGCGACGGATGCCCACACACGGCTAGTTCCGTTTCCGCTTACAATCTGGGCAACACCCTGACCCAAAGTGTAGGTTGTCCCGGTTGTGACGTAATCCAGAACGACCTTGCCGCTAGTTGCTGTTGTTCCGTTGTCAAAGACAAACGTGCCAGAAACGCCGTCAGGAAGTTTTATGGTAACCGTGTTTGATCCAATTGACCCCGTAAGCTGGATGACAGCACATTGATACTCAGCAGCAGACAGCGTGTAAGGACCACTGGTAACGGCCTTTACGGCTACGTCACCTAGCGCGCTGTCAATGATGTCCCAGTTCTGATTAAGCGACGTTGCCCAACCATTATCTGTAAGCGCAGGAAGGTTTAAATCTTTGTTTGCTGTGTCTGTCACGGCATTACTTTCCTAAAAAGCGACGGCAGCGGCGGCTTTGGACCATGCATTGCTAACGCAATAAGCCATTTGAACCGTTTGAGGATTTAATTGAAGTGCAGGTGAAGACGAACTAACGTTAGCGGCAATGATTGCGGTCACGGGTGCATAACTATAATTTACTATAAAAGTAAAAAGGCCATATGACGGATTAGGAAATAGAATACTCGGATATGCTCCAACTGTTGCGGTTGTTCCATAAATGTAGAAAACCGAGTTTTCCAAGTCTTTTGGCGTCAAAGTTAAAGTTGCACTCACCCACCTAGACAACGGAATCGACGTAACACCTCCCGTAGATGGCGATGCTGAAGTAACACCTCCCGTAGATGGCGATGCTGATCTTGCCCAAACCCGCGCAACGCCATCAGCGTTTACAATCTGCGTCTTGCCCGGAGTAAGCGCATAAGACGTCACGCCACTGGCCGTCCAACCAAGGCTTATGGTCGAAGATGCGCCTAAAGCGGTCGTGCTATCTATAAACGCGAACTGACCAGATACGCCTATTGGCATGAGAATAGGAACAATTTGATCTGCTAAGTTGCCAGTGAATTTGATCGTTGCGTTTTGGTAGTCAGCCGTCGAAAGCGTGTAAGTGGTCAATCCCGTGAGACTAATAGATGTGACGCTCCCTAAGCTGGAGTCGATGATCGTAGAGTTATTGTTTAACGCGCCTGTTCCCCAAGTGCCAATATCGCCACCATGTTCAGGTTTGTTTAAGTTTTTGTTAGACGTGTATGTGCCTGACATTTTGCGTTCTTCTTAAGTGTAAACAGGCGCAGCTTTACGCCACGCTGCGCCAGTACAAACCAGCATCTGACTTATATTTGCGGCATCTAACAACAAGCTGGAAGCACCCAAAACAACAGAAATATTCGCGGAGCTTGCGGCAATGTTTCTGAAGAAATACAAGCCAGCAGGCGTATATCCGGTAGGGAAAGTAATCGTGATTGTTCCGCTGGTCGATCCGGTGATGTTGAAGAATTGGTTCTTAGCTTCAGCATTAGCAATGGAGTAATTGCCGCCAGCCCCTATAGATGTCAAATCTACCGTTACCGGCGCGGCATACGTTATGTCGCCTGTTTGAGGCGTAGCAGGGTTCCAAGTGTTGTTTGAACCATCCGCATACATTATTTGAGTGTTGTTCCGGTTAATGACGTAAGTGTTCGCCCCAGAAGTCCATGCTAAAGCCAACACTCCAGACGAACCGGTTGTCGCGTTTATGAAAGTAAACAGGCCACCAGAACCGGCTTCCAGGCGCACATAGACAATCCCAACCAATGCTCCCGTCAGCTTGATCGTTGTGTTTCTGATGTTCCCAAGCGTTAACGTGTAGTCGCTTTTATCCGTTAAGTTAACTTCCGTAACGCCGCCCAGGCATGTGTCAATATTGTTCAAGTTGTTATTGATCGGGATATCCCAAGTCGAGACATAGCTGCTCTGGGAAGGCTTAACGAACGCTTTGTTGGTCGTGTATGCATCGGCCATCAGATGTGCCTATTGGCGATTTCTAGTGCTGAAATAATGGCGTCGTCCTGGTGATCGAGCAAAGCTTCCGTGCCTTCGCCCTGGACCTTCTTTACCCGCTCCGCCTGCCGCACCAGCTTCTCAGCCATGTCGGCATGGTTCACAGCGCGACCACCGGAGGCGCGTCCAATGCGACCTCCTGCGGCTGCGATCTCTTTGCCTTCAAAGCCAGAAATAGCGCGCATGAGGTTTTTTACTGTGTCTAGACCGATTTCTTGATTTGGATCGACACCAAGTTTTTTTGCAACGGTTCTTATGTAATTTGAAGAAGATTCAGCAGAGTTTTCAGCCCCAACGGGAGCGTATCTTTCTATTATTTTAGAAACAGTGTTGTAGCCTCGGTTTATATAGCTCCCCAAAAGATTTTCGAGAGCATTTGATCCGGCTTCAGGCGTTTCAAAAATAGCAAAAGTTCCGTCTGATCCTTTGTAGCCCGGTAAATCTTTGGCAAAAGAACCGTCTTTGATGTTGCCAGGGTTATTGTTTCTAGCGTTTCGCGGCTCTGAGGTAAGAGCGGCAGAAGCTGTAGGAGCTTCACCTTCTTCACCAGGGCGCAATTGTTCAGCGCCGTATGTAATAGCTGGCCGCGTTGCCGCAGAGCCGTATTTGTCTAATGTGCCCAAAGCCGTTTGGGTCATGCTTCCCGCTCTTGGAGACATTGCGTAAACAGCACCCACCGCCCCGGCGGGATGAGTAAGCAGATGATAACCTATACCACCTAATGCGAGGTCCATGATATTTGGAGCGCCTCTGAACATAGGCTTTGTAGCATAACCAGCTAAAAGATAAGGGATACCTTCATCATGTTCAGTAAGAACATCTATGGTATTTTTTCTTTTTTCTGGCTTCTTTAAAGCTTTCATAAGTTTTTCTAATGCTGCCGTATCGCCCGCTTTGCTTCCAGCAGCGCCAGCACTTTTCAATTCATTTGAGAGATTAAGCCATTCCTGCCACTGATCCATGATCGTTGCATAATTTTTATCAATCGCTTCAACTGAATCGCGAGTCTCTTTAGCAATTCTTCCCAAAGCATCTTTAGCCGCTCTATCCCCAGACGATCTGCCGTAAACAATGTTATAAAGTGATCTTTTGTAAGCGTCAGCTTCGGAAATATTTCCTCCTGCATCTTGATAATTTACAACATCTTTTCTTGCTGTTTCTAATTCTTTAAGAGTGTTTTCGTTCCCAGAAACAACAAATTTTTCTCCTGTTTTTGGGTTAAGCTTTTGTATTTTTTCTATTTCTTGATCAATTTTACTTAAAACACGCCCCCAATTGGCAGGTTCCTGGGCTAAGTTTCCCATATTATTTACATAAGCATCGCTGGCTTTCTGCGCTGCTGAATCAAACGAATTGTGAACTCTTTCAAAAATAACAGGTTCAGTTGCTTTTCTACCTAAATCAAAAGCTTCTTTTTGAACTTGATTGCCCTGTTTAGCCAAATTGTAAACATCAGTAAGGCTTGAATATGCAACGCCACTTCTTGCTGAACTTAAACCACGAAGAACAGCGGTAGGCACTTTAGCCACGGACCCAGCCACGCTCAAAGCAGCTTGCGTTGGATCAAGGTATTGAGCGCCTTTAGCCGTAAGCGCCAAAGCTTTTTCAGCAAGACTTCCTACTTTAGCTGTTTTGGCTAAAGCCCCAGCCCCACCAGAGAACGGCAAAGACAGATCGGCCAGTATACTTGCCGGGTCTTTAGCGAGTGCTTTCTTGAAACCTTCAACTGATCCATAAGTTTCGGCGTAATGCCGCCCTAAAGCATCGACCACAGCTTCTTTCTTTTGCTTCTCTTCTGGGGTTTGTTGATACCCAAAAGCTCCAGCAGTTTTGGAAGAAAGACCTGAAATTATTTGCCCTATGCTTTGAGCAGTTTCTGGCAAATTTATAGTAAGTGCCTTTGCAGTTTCACCAATTAGACGAGCAGAACTGGGCAGTAAATTCTTGCCTGCGCCCTGAAACGTTTCACCCCAAGTAGGCTCAGGTTCTCCCGCGCCAGCAACCGGCCTTCTTAGGCGAGTAACTAGGGTGGACGGGGCTTCTGCTGAAGCCGCTATTTTCATGGTTGGTTTGTTATTAGAATTAATCAAATCATCTAATTGGGACTGTTCTTGATCAGACAAATCACTCCCTTCCCCAGTGCCAGAAGGTCTGAGGGTATTGGGGGACTGACGCCCACTGCCGAGAAGATTGTTTAACTGGCCTTCTTCTTCCGGCGACAGTTGTTCAGATGCAGGTTGTTCTTCTAACATTAGTTAGCACCAGTGAAATATCTGCTCATATTTTTAACGCCGTATTGCTTTTCAAAGTATGAGTTTATGACTTTTGGAGATGCGCCTTTTTCAACAAACTGTTTTATTGCTTTAGAGTTGTCGTTGATCGCGTGAGATAGCGCATCTTTTTCTTTGGCGTAATTGTCAGAAGAATGATCGGACCTAAACGCCATTGCTGTTTGTGCGGGATTGTAAGCAGATGACGGTAATCCTCTAGCGGCAAGCTGGTTTTGCATCAATTGATGATAAGCCTGCTCATCAATAGAGGCTTGATTGTCGGTCATCATTTGGGCGACCAGCTTTGCAGAAGCTTCTTTTGGGAGAGATGTGCTTGGCACTTGCTGCAATGCCGTTTTAAGTCCATCTATAGAGTTCTGTTGGGCATTTGAAGCGCGGGTAAAAGCTCCTTGGCTCGATAATTTGTTTATAATATCAGCATTAACTTCAGCGTCTCTATCAAGCATCATTTCGCGATGACCAAGGGTTTGAAGAATGTCGTTCAGCCTTGACACAACAGACTTTCTAAACGGAGCAAAAACTCCAGGAACAAGCATCCCTTCTTGTGGGGCTTGAGAAACCGCCAACGCCGATTGGCGGGCATTAGTCATAGAATTGACCGCGCCTCTGGCGTCCATGTTGATGCCGTCTCTATATTCATTTCCAGATACGACTTCTGCCTGAGTTGGGGCACCCATATAACTTCTGTCTGTCATGTCCTTAATTGCAGTCTCGGCTTTGGCCCCCAACGAAGTGGCCGAAGGCTTTGTCGGAGTAGTAGTCGGTGCTGGTGTGGGCGCAACCACCGCGCCGACAAGCTGGCCTGCTGATGCCGCGTTTGCCTCTTGGTGCATGGTCGGCGGCATACCGGCTTTTATCCACTCTGCATAGTGAATAGGGGTGCCTCCCTTCATGCGAACAAAATAAGCGCCAACGGCGTCTTTAAAAATATCTTGATTTTGAAGCGCAATGCCTTGTGCTTGAACACCAAGCTTGGCGCTATCAATCTGGGCTTGCTTCAACTGTTGTTCAGGGTAAGCACCAGCAGCCGCGCCCACGCCTTGAAGAACAGCACCGCTTAGAAACCGGCTAGGCGAAGCCGCCATTGTGCCGACGCCTTTGAGAAGCGGGATAAGCCAACTCTTATTGTTTTCAAAATATCCGGGTTGCTCTTGTTCTTTGGCGGCGATTTGTGCCTCGGTTACGCCAACAGGCGCTGCAGCAGTAGGAGCAGCGGCAACAGGCTTGGCAGCGGCAGGAGTAGCAATATCAGCTTGATAAGTTCCTCGCACATCAGGCTTTACGTCAACAGTTGGCATGGGGGCAAGCTTAGGAGCTAACCCAGCAGTGCGTTGGGCAGTCTCAGCAGCAGGCACGGCCTCGGACTCTAATTCCCTTTTGAGATCAGCTTCTCTTTGGGCGCGTTCTTCGGGAGTGTCTGTTACAGATGCGACAGTAGGGGCAACGCCGCCTGTGGGCGATTCATCCCCGCCAAGACCTACAAGGTTTGCAAAGGGGGCATTAAGATACCAATCTTTTGCTTGTCCTATCCTATCCAACAGCGGAACGCCTTTAGGTTCCGTCCCAGATACGCGCTTGTCATAATCCGAAGGGCTGAGTTTTTTGTTATAAGTTTCGTAATCTTCAAGCAACTTTTCAGGGCTATCTGGTACAAAAGGGTTTACCGCGCCGGATGTGGCATACCCCCGCCGCCCCGCAACGCCGCCGCTTGCCAAAAAGAACTTGGCAATTTTAGCGGCTGTTTTACCGGCTTTGTAAATGCTGTTTACATCCGAAGCGGCTTTGCCCAGTTGTCCAAGCGCGCCTGGAGCGCCACCGCCAAGACCGGCTTGAGCGGTTTTCAATTCTGCCGGTGTTTTAACATCTTCTTCTGGAACGTAACCTTCGCCACTGCCGTAAGGCATGCTGCCGCCCAAAGCGTAATGATGTGGACCAGCAACGCCGCCGCGCCGCGCTCCTGGAGCGTCCCCTGGGGCCAAACCATCAGAACTTTGATTGTCCGTCTGGTCGGATTCATCCTTTTTTGATTTTTTATATTTGTCGTATAGGCCCTCGGCACCTTTGTATACTTTTTCACCAGTATCGACCAGTTTGCTTACATTATCAGCCGCGCTGGCAGCTTGGCTCAAACCGCTCTCTGTTGGTT
>Ga0194048_10000710_pt1 | contig 16224 bp, 21 predicted proteins | sample JunL225m_MetaG_FD_161685 | JGI IMG/M metagenome (GOLD analysis project Ga0194048, IMG submission 161685) | Anoxic zone freshwater microbial communities from boreal shield lake in IISD Experimental Lakes Area, Ontario, Canada - Jun2016-L222-5m | ecosystem: Environmental > Aquatic > Freshwater >...
GTGTGTTTCAATATGGTGTTATAGAACATGGAGAGTTGGCAGAGTGGTCGATCGCAAGAGTTTGCTAAACTCTAGACCGGGGAAACTTGGTCCGAGAGTTCGAATCTCTCACTCTCCTCCAGAGCATTACCAGAGTGTAGGCTGGTCAAGCCCTACAACACTAGTGACAGTGAGTTTGACCCCAGAAGGTCATAGCGAGAACGCGCCGGTGTTTGACCGTATCGAGCCGGCAAGCAAGCACAGCACGAAACGGCGCACCTTAAATCAATACCTCGACGGTGCATGAGGGTACTTATTTGTAACCAATTCTTTCTAGAATTCGTATAGCGCGAGTACGTAGTTTGTTTTCAAACTCGCTTTCACTTAATACACCTTTTTCCAGATTGCATTTACCACAGGTTACTTGCAGATTAGCATATGATGTTGGTCCTCCCTGAGATTCAGGTATGACGTGATCTAAGTGGACTTCAGATTTAACAAGATCAACACCGCAGTAAACACAACGTAATCCGTCGCGTTCTATTACCATACGGCGTAGATTAAATGGGATACGTTCTTTGGACATAAAAATATTTATAGTTACATATGTTTGTGAAAAAATTTGGAAGTGTGGCTGAGCATGGCTTAAGGCAGCAGTCTTGAAAACTGAAGTACCGAAAGGTACCGTGGGTTCAAATCCTACCACTTCCGCCAGAGTTGGCGCAAAGAAACTACTGATTGTATGGTGGTGATCGGCCCATTGAAGGTTTAACGAACCTGCAAATCAATCAATACAGTTTGCAAAAAATGTTCACTATGGCGATAGTAGAGACTATCCATGGGGTCAGGCCGAGAAACGGACTCCACAATTTTTGGTCTAACTTGAAAGAGCGACCTTTAACGCAACGCCCTGTTGCAGGCAACTGCCAACAAATAACAAGTGTCCTTGAACGATCGGTCGGGGTAAAACTTGCGTCATAAAAATTTGGCTCGTTAGCATAGTCTGGCCTATTGCGCTGCCCTGTCACGGCAGAGGACACCGGTTCAAATCCGGTACGAGTCGCCAATTTAATTATACTGCGTTGGATTTCTGGGAGATCCTTAGCCCTTCAAGCTAATGAGACGGGTTCGATTCCCGTACGCAGTACCAAATATATCTCTGTGGTGAAATGGATTATCACAAAACTCTACGAAAGTTTAGTTCAAGGTTCAAGTCCTTGCAGGGGTACCAAAATTTATGGAGACTGTGATGTAATGGTAGCATCCAAAATTGTGATTTTTGTCGAGCCGGTTCGATCCCGGTCAGTTTCCCCAATTTAATTAGACAGACTGTTTTCTGTCGTAATCATCTACAAGCAGCACCAACTCGGTGTATGTAATAGACGATTTAGTTTTCTTCTTACTGTTTGCAGTATGCGTCATTAGTTCGCAGTTCATCAGATGAGAAATATAATACGGGTCATAGTTAAACTTTTTTGCGTCATTGACAGAAACTCGATGATCGCGTGATAAGCCATGAATATTTTTCTTTCCGCCGCGTTTGCCGCCGAAAGCTACCCAGCCAATGGATGTTAGTTGGGCCAAATTAAATAGGGCCGGATAATCAAATACATTAAATCGAAATGCGTATTGATCTTTATTATTGTTCCATTTCAGGTGTTGACAATTTGTGCAAACCTGCGTAGTTGTGATAGCAGTGAATGAATCATTGCAAAATTTACATTTCATAAAATACACTCTGGAGAATTCTCCTGCCGCAGTCTTAATAGTTTCGTGCATTGATGTTACCTTATTTCCCTGGGAAATATTATAGTTTATCAATTTCTGTGACACGTTTAATTTTTGTTCGTCTGATACTGTCCAACCGGATTCATTGCGTCTTTGATTGCTGCAAATTGCACTACAGGTATGAGAACAGAACGTGTTTACCCTATACTCGTATGCGAGTACAGCATTGCATTCCTTACACTTTTTGGGATTATGACTGTACTTTTCTTTGGCAGCAGCAGAAAGTTTAGAGTGATAGTTATTTGCAAATAATTGTTTTTGTTCGTTGGTCCCATGTGATCGAAGAAAATGGGTCATAATCCCCATATCAGATGTTTGTTTCTTGCATAATATGCAAGAGCATAGTAGGGTAGGTTGCTTCATAATTGTATTTAGCAATCAGTGACGATAGTTCGTAACCATCTTGTCACCCCTAAGTTATTTGTAATAGGGGCATTCCCCCTTTCACCCCAGAATTATCTCGCTGTAGTTCAATGGATAGAATAAGGGTTTCCTAAACCTTGGATGGTGGTTCAAATCCACTCAGTGAGACCAATTCTATATTGCGTAGCAAATTGCATAGCAACATATAGTATAAATATCTATACAGGAGACTCATTATAATGGATAGAGAACAATTATTAGCAGCCATTACAAATGGATCAGCAGATGATGATATGCATATCCAAAGTTGTTTGAATATGTTAGAAAATGAGTCTGATGATTTGTTGAGAACCTTTGCTAGACTTTGGCTTCAACATAATAGCGTGGCCTTGGCCCGCAGAGCCATAAATCATCACCAATTATAGTACACATGTAATAATCTGCCTGTAGCTCAGCTGGATAGAGCACGAAGCTTCTACCTTCGTTGTCGGGGGTTCGAATCCCTCCGGGCAGGCCAATTTAATTATACTGCGGGAGATTTGTAGCTAGATCCTGACCCCGCTACACTACAAATACCTGTTGCTGTCTGACGTATAGTTAACGAGATATTCTTTAGCAACATCGTAAGAGACATCAAATAATGGTATGTGTAATATATAACGATGCTGGTCAGTCATGTTGATTACACAATGATCAATCCTGGCGTTAAACAACAAGGGATAGTATAAGTTATATTCAACTACATCAACTTGAAAATTAAGTCTACAATCAGTTGGAAACTTGTGTATAGTCCTGGCCCCAGGAGTATCAGTTAGTAAAAAATTAACACAACATTTGTGCCCGCCAAGATCTTGATGCCAATCGTATAAAGATCTTGGCGGATTATACAAATATTTGGGTTTAATTCTGCCAAGATTGGCTTGTAGGTCTTGTGCAAATTTAGTTTTAATAAAACTACTTGTTTGAGATATTGTTCTTGACGTACGTGTATGTCTTGCACCTTCTACCGATACACCTTGCTGTGTACACGCAGGAGTAGAAATTGGTACACCGTGATTTTTAACATTACCACTTTTATCAAGTGTGGTTATTGGCACACCTGGCTCATAATCTACACTGGGCCAAGGATACGTGGCATTATTTGCCTCATCAATAAAAAATTGATCAATTGGCGGCAAATGATCTAGGTGAAAATGAGTTTCGGGTCTAGACATCAGTATTGGTTGATGTTAACGGATTGTAAAAATTCAAGTACAGTATCATATGAATTCTCACCACGCACAGTCAATGATAATATTGTGCGTTCTTTTGGGTAGTTATTAACAACACAATGTTCTTGTGTGGTATTTATTAAGGTTGGGCATGAGGTACTGTAGACAACTTCTTCTAAGTCCCAAAAAAACTTACTACGATTATTGTCACGAAAGAACGTACCGGCACCGGGGTTGGTGGCAATAACCCAATTCAATGCAGATTGTCTTCTTTTATCTACATGCCAGTCGTAGTAACTATTAGCTGGATTTCTAAAATACTTGCAACCAATTTCGCCAAATTGATCGGTCAATATCTTATAAAAGTTAGTTTCATAAAAAAGTCTAGCAGGTTTAGCCAAAGTATATGGACTAACAGTAAACTCAAATTGATCGTCTAATCCATCTGCAACAATTTCTGGTGATAATGGCGGTAAATTGGTTAATTGAAAGAATGTAATTGACATATCAGTTATTTATTACTCGTATTTGTTACTGTAGGATTTGTTTTAATGTATAATTTAACAAAGAAAGGAGGCAACGATGCCCTCAGTATGGTTATATTCAGACCCGCACTTCTCCCATCAAGGGGTGTGTAGATTTCTACGAGCAGACGGTGTGACCAAACTCCGTCCCTGGGACACAGCAGAAGAAATGAACGAAGAACTTGTTCGTCGATTTAACGAAACTGTTGGTGCCAACGACAAAGTGTATATGATGGGAGATATTGCGTTCAAGCGTAGTCATATCCGCATCCTGGAGCGTCTAAACTGCAAGGACTTGGTTCTTATCAAGGGTAATCACGATGTAGAAGACCTTAAACTCTATTCGCAATACTTCCGTGATATCCGTGCTTATCATATTATGGACAACTACCTGTTGTCACATATTCCCATCCACCCAGACAGTTTGAGTAGATGGAAAGGCAATTGGCACGGACATACACATGCCAACAGCGTTATGCGGGACCTAGATACCACAGGTCGTTCCAGGGTCATTGACCCAAAATATATGTCGCTATGCGTTGAACAAACTGATTATCGTCCAATCTTGTTTGAACGGGCACGAGATCGATTTGACAAACAGATAGAACAGGATGCCCGGTTGGATCAGTGGGATTCAGGAACAGAAATGGTCTCACAATCTCAGAGTCTTGGACATGCAGACTCAAAAGCGAGGTGGGAGTAGGTGGAAGTTCTACATTTAAATTATAGTTGACAATACTAATTTTATGTTGTATAATTAACATTAGATGTAGATGAGTTAGGCATGGGTTTGACAACCATCTGATACTAGTGGTAGATTAAGTATAGGCAGAGCAAGCTGGCCGCTCGAAAATCCAGCAATATCGGGTATTCCCGAAGCGGTATTTTATATTTAAAAGCCTTGAAAGATCAATGTTTGCTGTCAAGTAATTAACATCTGGCTATGCTTGTGTGGCTGCATTAGTTGTTAATTGGGTTGTGAGTAAAGACGTTTATTAATAACCCAGCAAAGTCCACAGTTGAAAAGCAGATTTATGTGCCTAACTCAATTAAATTTATAAGTAACTAATTAGATTTACGTTATGGATCAGCAGGTACGATGGTTGGACTCATGAGTAAGTATAAAGTAAATTTTGCGGGTGTGATGTAATGGTAGCCTTGCGACGCTTAGAACGTCGTGTCGAAAGACGTGGGGGTTCGAGTCCCTCCACCCGCACCACTTATCAATTGACAAAACCAAACTTTGATGTTATAATATATTACACAATCGCAGGGTGACGAGCAATGTTGGAAGCTCACTTGGCTCATAACCAAGAGTATGCGGGTTCGAGCCCCGCCCCTGCAACCACTTATAGGATATTACCAATGAAGAACAGTCGTGGACCCAATATTGATACACAAAAATGTGTAGAAATCGCCGGTGGCAATAAGTATGATTTGGTATTAATAATAGCAGATCGTGCAAGAGAACTCGCAAAGAAAAATAAGGATAACGAACAGCATGAATATAACAATCCAATAGTTACTGCCCTTTTAGAATTACAAAGTGGGCAGTTAGATAAGACACCAATTGGCTAATATCTACCGGTATGAAAGATAAATTAATAAATGCATATATAAAGACAGCAGAAACATTTGCTGAACTTAGCCATGCACGTCGATTACACGTGGGTGCTATTGTAGTCAAGGATGATAGAATTATTAGTATTGGTTATAATGGTATGCCGGCAGGTTGGGATAACAACTGCGAAGATACTGAGCACACGTATGACCAACGAGACACAGTTAACGGAGATTGGAATTACAATAAAGATACTAAACAATGGTCTAAACTAAAAACTAAACCAGAAGTAATTCATGCAGAAATCAACGCTATTGCAAAACTTGCCAAAAGCACAGAATCTGGTGATGGGGCAGTAATGTTTATCACCCATGCTCCATGCTTAGATTGTGCCAAACTTATATTTCAAAGTGGTATTACAAAAGTTTGGTATAAGACAGAATACCGAGATGATTCAGGCATTAAATTCCTTTTAAAATCAGGTATTACGGTGATTCATACTAAATAATTATGTAGCGAATCCCCGTATAGTGTTAAATATAACATATTGAATTGATATATACTACAATTCCCAATTTGGATATAATTTAACACACACCTTAAAGGAGTTTCAAATGAATAAAAAACTTAAATTACGTTGGGTATTACAGCATGAGCCCATTGATTTATTTCAACGCACCGCAGAAAATTTCGCCAAGGAAATTGGAATATCAACAAATGGCCGAATTGAAATTGAAATTTTAAATTTGTTTGACCATATGGTTAAAAATAATCTTGGAGCAGAAATTGATCCAATTGATCTAATCGCTGCAAATGAAGCAGATATGAGTCAAGTTCAAGTTGAACATTTGGGACGTTGGGAAGCCAGTGACTTTTATGCGTTTGATTTGCCATATTTGTTTAGTAGCCACGAACACGCTACTCGCGTTTTTGATGGGAAAATTGGTCAAAATTTGCTTAATGGATTAGCGGATGTTACACCAGTTACCGGTCTAGGATTTACATATTCGGGCGGTTATCGAGCAATTGCTGCAACCAAACAAATTAAAACAGCCGACGATTTGATTGGATTGGAAATAGTAATTAATACCAACCCGGTGATGGTTGATACTGCTGAGGCATTTGGTTGTAAGGCGACATCGATTCGTATCAATGATCGAAGTGTAGAAGCAGACGCCGCACGATCTAAAATGGCTGCTGTTGATACGACGCTTCCGCGTTATCGTACCGAAGCAAATCCAGACTTGCATAAATTTGTAACCAATACAAAACACAGTATGTTTTTAACCACCATCATTATTGGTACAGACACATGGAAAGAAATAAGCCCAGAAGATCAAGTTGCAATGCGGGCCGCGGCCTTAAGTAGTGCTGCATTTGAGCGCCAATGGACCATTGATCAAGGAGATGCAATTGCTAATAGCGTTGATCTTCAGCATAAATTGGGTTTCAGTTTCAGCGAGTTTGATGAAACCGAAGCTGATAAATTAAGAGAACGAGCCAATGTAGTATATGAGAAATATACTCAATTCTTTAGTCCCGGTCTAATTGATGGAATTATTAGAGCCTAATAATGGTATCCAATTTGGAGAATATTAATTTTTCAATATTCCGAGATAATAAGTTACAAAAAATATCACTTTGGGACTTGCTTAGTCATAAGCAAGTCTTAATTTGTTCCTTACCTCGCGCAAATGAAAACATAGTCGCATTATATAATGACTATGTCCGTGAGATTTCAGCTCGTTATGAAGAATTATATGATATAAAAACATACTTTATTAAAGTAAAACTGCTTTCAATAGCCCCCAGTCACCGTGCATTATCCAGTCCGTCTAAAAAGAAAAGTCCGAAAAGTCTGCACGATACCAATAAGGATTTTACAAGATATCTAGCATCACAGGTTAATAACAAACTAGACATCAGCACGTTATCCTATATCTGGGGATATCAAGTATTATTCAATAATAGAAAAATAGAAAAATTTTACGAGCAGCCAACTGAAAATTGCATGAAGCAGGCGATGAAATTTATCTTTAAGAATCCAAAATTGCTATCCAAGTTGAGAGCCAGAGATAATTTTACAGCAGCATATGTCGCTCCCAACAGCGATAAAATATTTCAACGACGCCGCCTTGGTAAATTTGAAAATGATATTCGATATGGTCAAACCTTATATTTCCATAATCTTTGGCCCAATACTGATTTAGATCAATATCTGCTTGACAAGTATCCCGGCCATACGCTATAATAGAACTTACATATAGTCCCAATGGCGGAATTAATTCCAACAGAGGGCACTACTTTTAAGGAATTAAAATGTTTGAATCACTTGAAATCCGTAGAGCGGTAAATGGTTTTATTTTAGTAGTTAATAACGATGATGAGGCACAGGAATTTGTATACGATACTGAACGTAAACTTATGCGTGTGATTAAACAACATCTGGGTGAACGTATCGCAGCAGAAGATGCAGATTAATTACCAAACAAAATGCTTGGCGTAATAATCTACTATTAGTTTTAACTCGGTATCAAATTCAGCTCTGGGCTCCCAACCCAGGGCTTTTATTTTAGAATCATCAATTGCATATCTTACATCCTGCCCTTGACGTTTGATTGTGGTGTCGAGGTATTCTTCGTATTTTCCCTTGCACCCACCTAGGTAATACATATCAATGATTTTCTTTGCAACAACAATATTTTGATCTTCGTAATTACCGCTGATGTTAAAGATATCGTTTCGCACGCCGGCTTCGATTAATGTAATGATCGCTTGAGCAGTATCTGCGGCATGCAACCAAGTACGTTTCGGCAATCCTTCATCGTGTAGTGGAATAGGTTTACCCAGACTCAAGGCTTTAATTGACTTTGGAATGAACTTTTCTACATACTGTCCAATGCCATAATTGTTGGTTGGTCTAACAATTACATACGGCACATCAAATGTCCTGGCCCATGCTAATACCAATTGATCAGCTGCTGCCTTGGTTGCTGAATATGGATTGCTGGGCTTCAACAGATCTGTTTCTTTATGAAACCCGTCTACCAAATCCCCATATACTTCATCTGTACTAAAATGCAATAGCGTGGGTTTATGCTTGGCATTCTTAATAAGCTCAAGTAAATGCCAAACACCATTGATATTGCTGCGTAGGAACACTTCGCTACTGGCTATACTGTTGTCAACGTGGGTTTCTGCGGCAGTATTAATCACATAGTCACATTCATATAAGCGATCTATGTCGTTGATGTCTTGCTCGTCAAACGTGAAGTTTTTATAGGCCAGCAACTCGTCAAAGTCGGTATTGGCAGCATAGGTACCCTTGTCAATTCCCCGCACATACCAGCCTTTTTCTAAACATGCCTTGGTGACATGTCCGCCAATGAATCCCAAACATCCAGTGACATATACTACACGTTTCATATTTTTCTCATCAAGTTTAAATAGCCGGGATCAGGGCAATTGATCCAATCATAGAAACAATCCTGTAACTGTTCCAAATCATTGGGGTGATACGTCCTGAGATTTGGGAGCGCGGCACACACCACCGAATCATCGTGTGCCCAATGGCTGATACCATCGTGGCTGTAGTCTTTATCGCGACCACTTCCCAATAATTTAATATTGATGCTTTCGTGACTTACATAGTTACGTAAAAACTCAAATGGGCGATACAGCAAGAATGAGCTCATGCTGTAGCATACTGGAACAAGGCCTTCTTCGGCCATACCTATCGCTACACCGATCATGAGTTGTTCCGCGGCACCCACATTGTAAAAACGGTCTGGGTAGGTATTACGTATATCATCTAAAATACCAAATCCCAGATCAGCGGTAACAACACGGATACGATCGTTCGCACTCATTTCATCTAATAACAGTTGAGCACATTCTTTTCTCATAAATTATTTCTTCTTTAGAACAACAATAACAGATGGTTCGATAAGTTCAAATTCATGTTCAAATAAACCTTCAGCCATTATATCAAGATATTTTTCATAACATCCGGCAATATGTCCGGGTTTAATCATGTCATGTAAGCAAAGATATCCACCTTTAACTATTTTATGTTTGATTAAATTATAACCATCCCATTGTGCTTGTGGCCAATCCATGTCTAAAAATGCATAGTTTAAGTATGGAATAAATGATACATCAGTTTTTTCAGTGACCAACCCTTTGACAAGATGTACATTGGTTAGTCCTTCTTTATCAAGTTCAGATTGTATATATTCTTGACTGCATTTATCAACACCTTGGGTAGCAAATCTATGCTGATCGTCAGTATACCAACAGTCCATACAAACTGCTGCCATAGAGTCTCTGCCACCTGATTGTTGTGCCCACTCATCGCGTGGTAACATTTGTTCAACTGGATGCCCTTCAAATGTATCAAACCCCCAAACATCACCTCGGTCTTTCCATTGTTGCCCAATCTTCTCAATGCCGCCGCCAAAACATATACCCATCTCAACACCATAAAGATGACCTTCAAACTCATCTAAACATTGTTCGGCATACATATGAGTAATGACATCGGCACCATTGCCGTTGCCACTATCAAAATTATTAATCTCTAATAGAGCCATTTTATTTCTCCTGTATTTTATTTTGATTGAGGATTTCGTAATCCTCAGGTTGTAGCACATAGTAATGTGTCAATAGATCTTGGGCAAAAGACCACTTATATGGTTGGCTAATACGAATATTGATACGCGGCATGAATGCCTGTAATCGGCATACCAAGTAATCTATATCGATACTGTCATATGCACCCATGCCATTGATGTTCACATATACTTCTAAATTATCCACTGGGTGCTTAGTGATGAAAGCTAAACTTTCCCAGATACTACCTTCGGCACATTCGCCATCGCTTATCATGCAGTAGACTTTTTTGTTTGGTGTAGCAAGTGCATGACCCACAGCAATAGGCAATCCGGATCCCAGGCTTCCTGTGGAGCAATATAAATGGTTTTCTGGGTCCTTACCTGGATGAATACCGTGCTTATGTAGCATCTTAACAGCATCAATTCCGTATCGTTGTTCCAGTATACAGTAGAGTGCTAAACCAGCATGACCGTTGCTGAGGATAAAAACTTCATCTGCAGCCCTTTTATCGTAGATTTCTTCAAGTATAGGTGCCGCACTTAACGTGCTACTAAGATGGCTAACTTTTTCTGTGTATGTAACGTCGATGATACGTTGTAATAATGTTTTCGTTGGCATGCTATTCCTTGAAAATTACTAAAAATCCACGCCAACAACGATCGTTGGGTCTTGAGGTTGCATTAAACAAATGGTGATTCAACTTAAGCGTTTTGCACTTATAATAGATCTCACGTAGATTTGGGAAACCACCCGGTACATCATGCAGTATGACGTCATGGTAAATCAGTATACCCCCGGGGTTTAACAAAGTTTCATAAACATAGTTAAACCATTTGTTGGTATTAAAATGGTCACCGTCACTCATGATGAAATCAAACTTTTTATCTGTAGAGAATACAAAATCTTTTTCTGCGGAGTCAATGATGTTAATCAGATGTCCGTATTTTTCTGTGACTCCGACAGGTCTAATACCAGCCCAATCATACCAATTATCCACTACGGTGTATTCAAATATTTGTTGATTAAACTGTAATCCGGTCAGGATAGCGTCGGTACTTTGCCCACCACCAAGTCCAAACTCTAATACAGTCTTTGGCTTGTTAGACATCACTAGCCCTGCTAACAATTGAGCATGTTCCACATCAATTTTAACTCCCTCATCTTGCCCAAATGGTATCGACATTATTTCATTTCCTTTATAAAATCATGAATACCATCTTCAAGAGAATATTCTGTTTCAAACTTATATTGCATTTTAGCATAGGCAGTATCACATTGCCAAACTTTACTTTCATATGCTTTGCTTAATCCCGGCTCGTATTTGACATTACCTGTCTTACCGGTAATCGTACGCCATGTATTTAATACTTCTAAATTGCTAGACTGGATCCCGGATCCAAAATTTACGATTTCTCCTTTGGGCCATTGGGAGTTACTTAATATGTCTAGTCCCCGTACAAAATCTTTGATGTATATAAAATCATGAAACCCATCACGTAGTGTCATTTCCTCATTGAGGAAAAATGCACGATATAAAGTTGGAAATAGTCTGTGCGGGCGTTCGTTGGCACCATATCCACTGTATATACGGGCAACACACGTATCTATATCAAACTGTCTCGCATATCCTTGGCATAACAATGTAGCGGCACCTTTGGTTGCTTGATACACATCCACCGGATTGATGGCGTCTTGCTCATTACTGGCACGTGGCATGGGACCGTGCTCGGCACTTGATCCAAGTTGTATCAGTCGTGTCTTGGGACTGTATTCCATAATGGCAGTCAGCAATTCGTTTACCAACACGATGTTGGAGTTAAACATTTTAGTGGCATCGTATATTTCGCCGGCACAATGTATGACCAAGTCGAGACTGTTGGAATATACCAGGACACCCAACGACTCACCGGTGCGGGAATATTCGATTACTTGATGTTCTTTTTCAAAATGTTCCTTAAGACTTTTCCCTAAAAAACCGCTAGTACCGGTAATTAAAATTCTCATCGAACGATCTGAGTAGATAAAGTTTCTGCCCGGTTAAGGCGTATAGGTTTGTGTGTGCCGGGCCAATGCACAATCCAGTCACCAGGTTCCCATGCTCCGCTATTGCCCAATATATCCATACGAGCATCGCAATAATCATAAATGTGTGGTTCGTAGCTATTCATTTCGCGTTGTGCCACAACCTTTACAATACTGCTGTTTTCTTCAAGCGTATCAATAATGACTTGCTGTTCTGCCCACTCTATGTTGGCATACTCTTTTTCTTTTTCAAGGATCATTTGTAAGTATGCACGACCTTCGTTAGTATTGCGAGCTAAAAAATTACCAGAATTAATGTTAAGTCTGTCCACAGGCACAATAAAATGGTAATCATTATCTATTTTGTCTTGGATACGTATGGTTAGATTGGTAATCATAGCATCGCACTCGCTGAACAACAACCATTCAAGTTCGGGATAGGACCAAAATAGATCCAACACAAAATGAATCTTGTTAAATCCCATAATTGGGCTGTACTTTGTGTCTTTTAGAACATAAAACTTATAACCATGCAGATCGCAATATTCTTGTTTTGGTTTGTCTGTTAAGTCGGCTAGGTCTTGATAGTTGTCGGTATTGATGCTGGCCACGGCATGCATAGTAGAGTATCCTTGAAATTTAATGTGTAGTATTTATAGCGTTAAATATGTGTATGAAGAAAATATACGATTGTTTCACATTTTACAACGAGTTGGACTTGTTGGATATTCGATTAGCTGAACTATATGCACACGTGGACTATTTTGTTATAGTAGAAGCTAACACAACATTTACTAATAGGCCCAAACCATTTTACTTTAATGAGAACAAGGAACGATATTCAAAATATTTTGATAAAATCATTCATGTTAAAGTAGAGGATATGCCCAACAATGTTGATCCGTGGGTTAACGAAGAATTTCAACGTAATCAAATTATGCGCGGACTAACTGATGCCACCGAAACAGATATAATTATGGTATCGGATGTGGATGAAATTCCACGTGCGGCCGCAGTTGATTATGTACGTACCAGTGATCAAGTTATCTTTGCGTTCCGCGTACCAATCTATAATTTTAAATTTAATTATATGAAACTTAATCCAGATCGTTATAACATTTGGATTATGGCAACAAAGCACGATGCGTTATTACAACTCAGTCCAAATATATTGCGGACCCTGCGATTTGGGTTTTTTGATACCGGCTATAAATTTGTCAACGACGGGTGTGAAGTAATTGAACACGGTGGCTGGCATTTTGGATACATGGGCGATAACCAGCATCTCAGAGATAAGGCACAGAGCTTTAGTCATTCGGAAGTAAACACACCAGAATTTCTGGAACAAATAGATGTTGACGCAAGCATAGCCAAACGCACAAGTTGGAAACAAGATAGCGATGATCGCTATGAAATTGTAGAAGTAGATAACTATCTTCCCAAAGAAATAGTGGACAACCAAGAAAAATATCAAAAATATATTTTGGGTAACCCGGTAGCTAAAGCACTTGATTTATTACCGAGATATCCGTATAATACGTAAATTCAAATAGGATAATATGTCAAAGACCGTATTGATCACAGGTGGTGCCGGATTCATAGCCCATCACGTTATAGATAAAATGCTCAACGAAACAGATTGGAAGATCGTATGTCTGGATCGCCTTGATATTTCTGGCAACTTAAATCGCTTGCACGATATGCTACAGGATCATGATCCCAAGGACGTGGCTCGTCGTTTGCGTATTGTATTCCATGACCTTAAAGCAGAACTGAACAGCCAAATCGTGCAAGATATTGGTCCTGTGGATATTGTGCTACACTTGGCCGCTGGCTCGCATGTGGATCGCAGTATCACATATCCTATGGAATTTGTGCAGGACAATGTGATTGGCACAGTCAATATGTTGGACTATGCCCGCAAGAACTTGCCCAACTTGGAACGCTTTGTATACTTCTCAACAGATGAGATTTTTGGAGTAGCTCCCCCTGGTGTAAGTTACAAAGAGTACGATCGTTACAATAGTACCAACCCTTATAGCGCAAGCAAAGCTGCCGCAGAGGAATTCTGTGTTGCTTACGAAAATACATACAAGATGCCTATTATTGTAACCCATACCATGAATGTGTTTGGCGAGCGCCAGCATCCAGAAAAGTTTATTCCCGGCACAATACAAAAGGTACGTGATGGAGAAAACGTAATCATTCACTCTAATCCAGAAAAGACCGAAGCCGGAACACGTATGTATATCCATGCAAAGGATGTGGCAGAAGGCCTAATGTTTATTCTAAACACATTGCCCACAGACTATAAGCATACAGGCGATTATGGATGGGCACATTGCCCCAAGTTTAATTTAGTGGGCACGGAAGAAATTGATAACCTTACACTGGCACAAATGATTGCCAAAGGCGTAGGTAAAGAACTCTATTACGAAATGATCGACTTCCATGGTAGTCGCCCGGGACACGATCTGCGTTATGCGTTAGATGGCGGCCTACTTAAACAGTTAGGTTGGGAACCAAAAATTAAACTTAGTGAAAGAATAGAGGGCATGGTCAAATGGACATTGGAAAACAATCGATGGTTAAGCAAATGAATCATGCCTTTATAGTTACATCTGCAGTCAATAGTAAGTTTGGTATATATAAACCAGATGAAAGATTGGCACAAACAATTTCCACTATTAACAGCATACGCCGCAAGATCACAAATGCTAAAATTTTTGTCATGGAATGCTGTGGTACGCCAATTAATGACCAACAGGCCAATCAGCTGATAGGAAAAAGCGATGGGTTGATTGATTACAGCACAGACCCCGACGTCATGGCAATGTATGATAGCGATAACTGGGATGTTGTAAAGAACGGTACTGAGATCATGTGTTTTGGCAGAGTATTACATCGATTAAAAGACCATGGATTGTTTGATGGTATTGACCGCATACATAAAATGTCCGGCAGATACATCTTAAATGATCAATTTGACCCGGACACATACGAAAAACCGGAAGTTTTGGATAAGTTTATTATCGGACCAAAATGTTCAAGTCAGTTTCCCATAGCAGTCACCACACAACCTTGGCAATATATGGCTCGATTGTGGTCTTGGCCCATATCACGCCTGGATGAAACTATTGCAGTATATGAGGACAGTCTGGTATTTTTTGCTGAACGTCTTGCAGCCGGCGGATACGTGGATATTGAGCATGTATTGGCAAGATTTTTAGATCCTGCTCATGTACATGAAGTAGAAAATTTAGGCGTAGAGGGACAAATTGCTCCCAACGGATTAGCGATTACAAACTAATGGAAAATTGTAACCCAATCACACAATGTCTGGCATGTGGTAGTGAAAATTTAGTGGCAACACTGGATTTAGGAACACAGCCATTGGCCAACAACTTTAGAGATACTGCCCACACACAATACGAAAAACGTTATCCATTGGCCATTAACCGATGTACAGAATGTAATCATTTACAATTAACACACGCAGTTGATCCTAAGTTAATTTATACTCATTACCTTTATGTCAGTGGAACCAGTAGCACATACGTTGGTTATATGGAATGGTATGCCAATTTTGTCAACGAACAATTTGAATATTGGCCTGCAGAATCAGTTTTAGATATCGGCTGTAACGATGGCAGTCAACTTGATGAATTTAAGAAGTTGAATATTCAAACTTATGGGGTTGACCCAGCTGAAAATTTATTCCCAATCAGTAGAGCCAAACATTTGGTAGTATGTGGATTTTGGAACGAAGATTCTGCGGCGTGTCTGAATCGAAATAGTTTTGATATTATCAGCACACAAAATAGTTTCGCCCACATTCCAAATCCAATGGAATATCTTCAATTAGCTAAAAAATATTTACATGATGATGGGCTTATATTTATTAGCACTTCCCAAGCCGATATGGTACTCAATGGAGAATTTGATACCATATACCACGAGCATATCAGTTACTATAATGCCTATTCTATGCAATGTTTAGTTCGCCGTGCTGGATTGTATTTAATTGATGTTATCAAAACACCGATACATGGAACTAGTTATATTTTTGTTCTGTCTAAACAGCCCACAAATCAACGGGGTATACAAAATATATTAGCGGTCGAAAAAGACCATGGTCTTATGCAAGCCGACACTTCAACAA
>Ga0194048_10000712_pt1 | contig 16211 bp, 13 predicted proteins | sample JunL225m_MetaG_FD_161685 | JGI IMG/M metagenome (GOLD analysis project Ga0194048, IMG submission 161685) | Anoxic zone freshwater microbial communities from boreal shield lake in IISD Experimental Lakes Area, Ontario, Canada - Jun2016-L222-5m | ecosystem: Environmental > Aquatic > Freshwater >...
TCCTGAAGAATCGTATCCCAGACTAGATATGTTCAATAATTACTTGGGATACGCCCCCGAGTATATTGCGACCCTTACAGTTCTGTGGATAGCCGCCGCTGCTCTAAAGAGTATCAAGCTGGCCGTCGCCGCTCTCGTATTATCCTTCTGTCTTCTATGGTTCTTTCAGGGAGCCGGGGCTCTGCCTACCGATATTGATCCCCGAGTTCTGTACTGCCCCTGTGACGGTGTCGTGTCGGATATAATCCAGCACGGTGATACAATTCAGATCTGTGTTTTCCTGAATATTCACAACACCCATGTACAATACAGTCCGTTTGACTGTACTGTGAAGAGCATCCGGCATAAGGAAGGATCGTTCCACCCGGCCTATATGTTGGAAAAGAGTCAATATAATGAGCGGACCGAATACGTGCTTGAAAACGCCACATTCGGCGATGTCGTCTTCGTTCAAATTGCGGGACAATTGGCGCGCCGCATCGTTTCGTTTGTAGAAGAGGGTCAGACAGTAACAGCGATGAGCCCTGTCGGACTCATTAAGCTCGGGAGCCGCTGTGACATATACGTCCGAGGAGAATCCGCTGTTAAGAAGGGAGACCGTGTACGGATAGGGGATCCTCTTGTCAGGGCCTTTAAAGATTTTGTGTAGAATCAGTAAATATCTTTAGTATCCCGATGTATGAAACGGGTATGTACACGAGCATACACACGTAAACAAAAGAAACATGGTGTTACGGCAAAGGACGCCAGAGAAGGATGTAGGATTGTGATGAATGCCACCGGACTCTGGATTGGATCTGCGCTACGAACTCGGGTGTAGAGTCCTCTTTTGCTCGAGGATAGAGGCCCAGCCATCCACGAGATTTATACGAGGAACCCGTGTGACGTCGGGCCATATTACGTGACCAATCATTGTCGGATTAGTCAGGTCATATGTGTAAGCGGCGGCTGTAGTGGGATCAACAAGGTAGACGATTCCCTGAATTTCGAGCTTGTAATACTGGGGCATCTCTTGCTGCTCTAGACGTTCTATCGGGCCCGGGGTCAAGTTTATATCTTATGAACAATATTCGGAAACATCCAAATGATGATTAGAACTCCGACTAGCATAGATACATAGAGCCGGACCTTTTGTTCATCCGTCCATTCGTGTGTCCACACATCGGATAGCCCCCAAACGGCTATCCACCAAAATATGGCAACGGTTGCAAACGCAATCTGCATGATCCTTGTTATAGGTGTATAAAATCTCTAAACCCGTCTCCTACAGTCCGGTAGACAGCATGTTGCGAAATACACGAGGATCAAGGCCCATATGTAGGCAGCTAGGTAACTCTCGAATTCAACCGTGGTCATTGACATGTCAAGGTCACCGTTGCTCCCCGTTCAACTTTGGTAAAACCTGACCTCGGCACATCAGCTAGTCATGATGGCAGATGACTAGTTGTAAGACGTGTAGTGAATGGCTCGGACGTAGCGAAACGCACGTTGACAAATGTCCCGTTCGGGCATCCATCTGGTGTTCTCAATGCGGTTCCTATGGACACCGCCCAACCGATTGCGGAGCAAATATCACATGGACTCGCCCCGCAACACTCGAAGAACTCATTCCCGCCGATGTGCGGGCCCGGTGGAATATCACGACAAAGACGAGAATCGAGTGGCCCGATGTCGACGTGAACAGAGAGATAGCGGACATTAATTCAATTGAAATCCGCTATCGGGTTCAAGGTGAACAAAAGGTACAGCGCTCCGAACTTCTCGATGCTAGGATACGAGAGTTCATGAAACAAAACAGAATCGCCACCACGCATAGTACAGAAAACTGCCTTAAAATACTGGAACAATGGGCCAGAGATCGTGGGAAAAAGGTGCGCCTAGTTCAGGAGAGAAATGAATCAGGGACTGTTTGACTTTGACAGAATATCACCGACTGGTCCAGCCTATTCGAGCGTGGGTGGCGGAAGGATTACTGTTGACGGTGTTGGTGGCTCGATATCTATGTCGGATCTCAGAGCACTACAGGAGTCAGCCCGGCCCGGCTATCCCATGATAGGCGGCGGTCGCCGTAAGACCAAGAGCCGACGTTCACGTCACTCTCGTTTTTGCCACTCACGTTTTCGCCACTCTCGTTTTCGCCACTCTCGTAAGAACAAGAAACAGAGCCGCCGCACCAATTAAGGTAATCCAGAACACTGTCCGATCCGAATAGTCTGCGAATGCATCAACCGGTTTTCTCACAGTTCCTTCGGGCGGAGCAGGTATAGATCCCTGATGATTATCATAGTCACCCGGAATCTCGGGTTCTTCCGCCTTGTATCCGAGTACCATTTTCTTTTGTTGCCCGTGTTGATTTCCTGCATCTTCTGCAACACCAGGCATCTTCTATATCCACCATAATGTTTTTTAAGCGGGCCCCGTCTAAAGATAAATCCTCATCCATGTCTAGACACAAATGGACTCCGTACTCAACAAACTCAAGCAAGCGCAAAAGAATCCCGAGGACGGCAAACAGATGGATGCCAATGTCCGTGAGCGCAAGTCATCCGTGAGTGCTCGTCAAATGGTGGATGAAGTCAATGCTCTTCATGCAACGTCGACTCCTCCGGCGGAGATTGAGGTTTCTCTGAATCACTGGAAGGAGCAGTTCCCGAAGTTGTTTTCGATGATTCTCGACCCAGGATACTCGCGGGTAATGCTGTACGCCATGCTGGACCAGCTGGAGGCAGTAGAGAAGGGGAAGAAGTCGACACACGATGCGTCGGTAAATGTGGGGACCACGCTAGTGAACTCGTACGTGAGACCAAAGCTTGGAATGGCTCCAGTGCCTCTTCCAAATTAGAGATCGTCACCTGCTCATCCGTGATGCCGACGTACTGCCGATTAATCGGAATACCGTGGGCATTACACCAGGTCCGACTGTTCTTAACATTCGCCAGTAATAGTTCGTAGATGAGTTTGCGGGTCGGCTGTTTGATAAGATTCAATGTCAATTGAATGTTATGAATCTGCTGTTCCTCTACGGATGTCTGGAAGAGACGATACGGAGTCAGCCAGGCCTCCGTATACGGCCGGGACTCGAATATCTGCGACCATCCATTCGGAGCATCGGTAGACGTGAGTGTTTTAAGGACGGCGACGACCCATGCTGGAATAGAGGTCCTGAGTCCCGAACCGATCCAATACCGTTCCGAGTTGGCAGGGCGACTCGTCAGCGGTTTCGTGAGTGCCGTCTTTTCGAAACAGCCCGACAGAATCCACATGAGATCGAGGGTTCCAGCATGTTTCGTGTCAAAGAGTTTCAGAATCATCGTGCCACCCGGCGCCAAAGTCAGAAGACCGCTGAGGGCCTCGGCTGCCAGAAGACGCTGAACGGCGGTCTCCTGCCCATTGAAATCGGCGCTGAAATCGAAGCCGCCGTCCGCAGTGTACAGATGGGCGAGGCCCGGGCCAAGATGATCCTTGGCCGCCTTTGAGAAGGCATCCTGGTTCTTTAACGAATAGAGATTTCCCGTGCCGTCATCGCCATACGTCACCAGCACATTCGGATACGTAGTCAGGAACTGTTGAGACTTGCGCCAACCCGGAATTGTTCTCTCCGTGGACCGAAGTGTCATGGCGACCATGCGAGCGTGTTTAGGCTTGATTCGATCCAGAATGGCTTCAAGAAAACCCCCGGGCCCCTCGGCGGAATGCGATGTCATGAGATCTCCCTGTGGCAGGGCGACCTGTAGGAGTTCCCACATCTCCACCATCTTGAAATACGACCTTGACAGAGGAATAATTGCCGCTATAGAACGATGAGTTCGCTTCTGTAGCGACAAGAAGATGTATTCGTAGGGATTCGTAATCTTCTTGGCGGTGTCCCATGTTTGGACGGGTTGGATGAGATCTATCTCACTCTTGAGAGCCATGAGCTGAGCGTGATGCTCCGTGTCAAATACGGGATTGTCCGTCTCTGACTTGATGGATATTCTAGGCCCCGATTCAGTATGTGTCACTGGTTCTAACCAATGTAGAGAGTTGTCCATATTCGGGTAAGGTAACAGGGGTTTAGGCCGGCCGAGGGGCGGTCGACTTTTGCGCCTGGGGTTACTCTACACAGGGTAAGAAAGACAACTCAGATAAGTACATGTTCAATGCTGCCTCATTAATAGCTAATTCTCTCTCTCTGACGTGTTCTTCTACACTACTCAAAAATTCTTCGAACTTATAATATTTTCTGTGATCTGAAATATTCAAAAAGGCGGGTTGTCCTGTAATGTGCATAATTTGATAAGTGTACCACGTATGCTCGTGGCCATATTTTTCTGGAAATATCTTGAAATATCCGGCCCTCATAAATGTTTTCGCTGTAAAACTCAACAAAAACCCATTCAACAACTGTGTCTTTACAGTATTCGGTGTAAACTCCCCCACGACTGCGTTACCTGCTGTGGTACCACTGAGCACATAGACATTTTCCTCTTGGAGAGCGGCCACGTATTTGTCCTCAATTGTTTGCAACAGTCTAAAATCGTCATCGAATAAAAAGAACACATCACAACCCGCCTCGTGGAGTTCTCGTAAACAGGTATTCTTACATTTTGCGATTCCGCCATTTTCGCTTTTACGCACACACTTGATTGTGGGATATTGTGATCTAATCCAATCGAGATGTTCGGTAACTGGGCTACCGTCATCTACAATTATAACAACCGTGTTTTCTTTCTTGGTTGTCATAATTGATGTTATACAGGCCTTGAATATGGATAGCCTATCGTGATTCCTGTGGTACGTGCTGACAGCGATCCCACATTTCAGATTCATTACATTGTGGGAATAATATTTATGGGGAGGTTAACCGGGTCCTTCTCAGTCTACCAACGTCACCTCCATATCTGGCAATTCCACGGCCCCTTCGTGCACTTCCATTGGCGGCAGTGCAGCCGGAACACGGAGATCCTGTTGACGACATCCATTCACCATGGAATCCTTCTCCAGCGTTTCCTCAATCTGCTTCTGCCCCAATGCCGGCGCCCGTTCCAGGGAACGTCTCGGCGGCGGCGACGTCGCAATAAAGTTCGCCATGGCCGCCTCATCGAGGAGTACGTGGCTGAATGTCGTACCACCCCGAATTGGCTGGCCCGTCATGATTGACGCACTCACTCCCGTTATAGCATCCGTGTGTCCGAACAGGGCCGCCCTGAGCATGATATCGGCCGCCTGCTCGAAAGATGCCTTGGCAAACGGCCCCATATTCTTCTTGTTCACGCCGTATCTATCCGCCGGCATCATGCGACCACGACTGCAGATGGTATCGCACAGAAGAGCCACGTGGCGGTAATTCACCGGCGCCGCCTGCTCGAACAGACCGAAGATTTCCTTGAACAGGATGAACCGGGCCGCCTCAATCCCGAGATTCTCGTAAATATCGTGTATGTGGTTGCTGACGAGGCGCCGCCCGTCCACGCAGGGATGGATCATCACATCCAGGAAGTTCGTCCCGAGTGTATCGAGGACGAACTGCTCCACGGGCTCATACCGGTTATCATTCACCGGATTCTTCTCGTATACCTCATCGGTGAGTTTGCGGAAACTCACGGAGCGGAGACCCGGCAGACCACGTACCAGCACAGTCGTAAGAACCGTGTTCTGCATCCGCTTGATAGAATTCAGATCATCCAGCGGATCCTGGTATAATTTCATGCGAATGCGAAGAACCAGGCGCTGCGCATTGTGGTCGCTGTACGTTGTCTCGAGCCCGCCCTCGAATTGCTTCATGAGAATGAAATTGATGTCCTCCATAGTGATATTCTTGTTGAACATGCGCTCACGGTCAAGTTCCAGACGGAGAATCCACGGACTGGCTCCGTCTCCTTCTCCCTCTCCTTTCGCCTGCTCAAAGGCAGCGAAGAATGACAGCCATTCCTTATCCTCTTCCAACAGAGTAGACGAGTCACGAGGATCATAATAGATGCGGGCCACGGTCACGAGATCCTTTAACATCGTGAATTCCAGCTCCTGCGTCATGCGTCGAGCCTCCTCCTTCGACGTCATCAGATCCGGGCGCAAATATATGGTCAGTGACGTCGCTTTCGGATTCTGAGTGACCTTCAGAAGCTCTTTCAGACGAGGCACACCTCGGGTCATACCGGACTTGGCCGCCACACCGGACAAGTGGAAGGTGTTCAACGTCATCTGCGTGGTCGGCTCACCCAAACTCTGTGCGGCAATAATACCCGCCATCTCACCGGGTGTCACCCAGGACTTCATGTGCTTGACAACAATCTGCTCTGCCAACCAATCAAATGCCGTCTTTGTGAGTCCGAGCTCCACAATATCACGAGGGTTCAGGTGATAGCGCAGCAGAATGGCCCACAGACGGTTGTCGGACCGGGTCCGCTCGATGATTCGCTCGATTGTCTCTAGCACGTGGAGACCCGATACAGGAACGCCCTTGCCCTCGCTGGCCGTACCAATCTGCTGCACGGCATTGGCAATCAGACGGGGCAGATGAACCGCCGACTGTACCGATTTTTCCACACGGCCGCCCCACACGTTCTTTACAAGGATGTCACGGTCCTCGATGATCGTTGTAATGAAGCGCTGCGATCTCTCTCCCGCCGCATCCGGCACGGTGAATTTCTCACGAATCTGGGCGTCTGACATCTTGCCTAGCGCAATAGGCTGATTCTCGATCTTCGTCGCACTTGTCCCGTCATCTCCATAGGCGAACTGCACTAGGAGACCGCCGCCGTCACGAACCGAGCCGTCGTGAAACACGATGAGATCCTCCATGGTCTTTACAAGCTGGCGCTGCATATATCCGGAATCCGCGGTTTTAACAGCAGTATCAATCAGACCCTCACGGCCCGTCATAGCATGGAAGAAGAACTCCGCCGGCGACAGTCCCTTCACGAAGGAACTCTCGATAAACCCACGGGCCTCGGCCCCGTCCTCGTAGCGCTTGAAGTGCGGAAGCGTGCGATCCTGAAAACCGTAGGCAATGCGCTTGCCCTCGATCGACTGCTGACCGAGAAGCGCAATCATCTGTGCAATGTTGAGATCCGCGCCCTTGGAACCGCACTTTACCATGTTAACCATGCGGTTATTTGACGACAGTGACTTCAGACCCGTCTTGCCTGCGGCCCCAATCACCTTATCCAGAGTCTCAAACACCTTGCCCTCAAATTCCTCCTGATTCGAGCGCCCCGACCGATTGTCAAAGAGACCCATGTGAACCTGGAGTTGAATCGACTCGATCTTCTTCTTGAGCTCGCTGAGATCCGTGGCGATCGTCGTCAGCGTGTCCTGGTCTGCCACGAGATCCGACAGACCCACCGAGAAGCCGCTGTTCTGGAGATAGGCCGCCACAACGGCCTGAAGAGAATCGATGAAATCCACCGTCACCTCTGGACTAAAGTCATTATACAGAATGTGGATGAGTGCCTTGTCGAAGACATCGCCGTCCAGAATACCGTTCTCAATGTTACCGTTATTGATGACCACGTAATTCGGATCACCCTTGCCCTTCGAATCGTCCCACATCTTGTTACCCATGGCGAGATAGACCGCCGGTAGAAGGGCGCTGACCACCTGCTGCCCCGACCACAGAGGCACGGAATTGTCGGCCGAGGCGGGGCGGGCCGGAGGCGGAACACGGCCGTCCCAGCGCTTGCTGTGCACCAACAGCGACATGAATTCACGCTGGGTGAAGAACTCCGTGGGCCGAGTGAGCCGGTTCACGCCCACCAGCGTATCCTGAACCACGGAAATCAGCGGTTTGCTAAGACGGGGACTAATCATCTGTTTGGGTACGGCTGCGATCTCGCGCAGCTCTGTTGCGGCCTCCACGGATTGGGGCACGTGCATGTTCATCTCATCTCCGTCGAAATCAGCGTTGTAGGGTTTCGTCACGGACACGTTTAGTCGGAATGTCGAATATGGCAGCACCCTCACCCGGTGACACATCATCGACATTCTGTGAAGTGAGGGCTGACGGTTGAAGAGCACCGGGTCGCCATCCAGAAGATGGCGGTGTACCACGTCGCCCTCGTAAATCTGGATACTCTTCGTGTTCACGTGCTTCAGAGAAATGGTGCGACCTCCGCTCGGCCCGCCCGGATTCCGCTGCACCGACTTTGCGCCAGGATACGTGTCCGGCCCATTCTGCACCAGAGCGTAGAGGCGATCGATGTTGTAGGGCGTAGCTCTCTCCGGAAATGTCAGATTCATGGCGATCTTCATTGGAACTCCGAGTTCCGCCACGGAAATATTGGGATCCGGTGTAATAACGGAACGAGCGGAGAATTCCACACGCTTACCCTGCAGATTGTTACGGATGCGCCCCTCCTTTGATCCGAGACGCTGTTGCAGGGACTTCAGTGGCCTCCCCGACCGCTGTGCAGACTGTGCCACGCCCGGAATATCATTGTTTACAAGAGTCGCTATATGGTATTGGAGAAGGGTGGTCCACTCATCAATGGCCTTCTTCTTCGCACCCTTTGAAATCTTGTTGCTGAGATCCACGTTGGTCTTGATAATATCGATGAGCTTCTGTGTCAGATCATCTTCCGATTTTTGGTTGTTGTCTTGAAGAACGGAGGGGCGCACCTGCGGTGGAGGAATAGCCATGACGGAACACATGAGCCAGTCGGGGCGACACCATAGGCGACTGAAGCCCATGAAATCCACATCTTCGTCGCTGATACGCCGCAGAAGACGATACACATATTCCGGCTCCAGAAATCGCCGGATTTCTCCTGCGGGCGATACCATCTCGGCTCCCTCTGGGCCCGATGAGCCGGATACCTTCTTCCATTCTGCCACGATACGACAGATGGGTTCTTCTTGATACCGATGCGGCTGACGAGCACCGCAGCCATCCTCGATTTGTTCACCACAGCGAGTTACTTCCTGGCAGGCCGTCAATACGGACTTCCAGCGATTCTCGCCCTTGGTGCGTCGAAGGCTCTTGGCCATATCCTTGTTTATAAGAAGTTTCGCACATTTTACACAGACACATCGCAGGATTTTGAGAACCATCTTGTAAAATTGGATATAGTATACGGGGCGGGCAAGTCTGAAATGTCCGAAATGACCAGGGCATCCGTGGTTATTGAGACCACATGAGCGACAGAGTTTGCCATTTTCCAGGACACCCATACGAGGATCAGAAAGGCCCCCGATTTTTCCATCTTGTGTACTATGGCTGGTAATTTCCACCACTGACCGACGAACAATTTCGTCGGGGCTGAAGACACCGAATTGGATGCCAACAATGGACTCCGTGTCCGAGCTGTGGGAAAGTGTTGGCATACCTGTTAAACAGGGATGTTTTTAAGTCCGAGAGACTGTCAAGTTTGGTTTAATCCTTCGGTGGTCGTCCATTTATTTAAAATACGGCCTTGAATAGGGATGATGGGTAAGGAGTTTAACAAGTTCTGTCTTGAAAATATTGGTGTTATAAGGGAGTTAAAGATATCACCTGTAATTACCGGGTCCAATAAAGAAGCCGTATTATTCACTTACTCTGCCGAACCATATTTGGAATTTCTGATACGTTGTGCCATTATACACCTCGGGGCAGATTGGAGTCACACAGTAGTGTGTGGCAATAGCAATGTTGCTATCATTACGCAGATTTGTTCTAAAATAGATGCAAATATTCGTATAATAAATACGGGCTATTCCTCTCTTTCGCCTCTCGAACATGATAGATTTATAACTTCAAAGGCATTTTGGAAACTATTCCGAGGATCTAACATATTAATGTATCAAGAAGACTGTTGCGTGTTCGGTGAAATACCCGAATCACTTTTACGACTGGACTTGATTATATCTGGAGGACTGAGTATTCGTAATAGAGATACGATGCTCAGATGCATATACACAGGAATTGGGAAATTCAGGGCTCAGCGCGAATCCGACTTTTTTACGATTGCACTTTTACAAGCGGGTGGCCGTCTCCCTACATCCGATGAGGTCGGACTCTTCGATAAATGTGCCAGATTCTATCTAACAGATACAAGTGAGAGTTGGAAAAATACACTCGTCCCGCTTCTCAATAGAATAGACATATTTGTAGACTTTACAGAAACCGTAGTTGAGACCAAAATCCATGCAATCAAACCGATCCTACCGCCGGATATTTCTCAACGTTATCGTGTATATATTTTATGTCATAACAGCGAGCGGCTCAAATCGGCCGAAAAAATTTACGCTAAATATCCATGGGCAGTGCCAATACAGATGAAATATCAGGATTATACGTTCGAAAACGCTTTTTGGCGCCAGTTATTAGAAATTCAAGACGAATGGTTTCATCTTGATTTTGTTGGAACAATATCGTGGTCGGCCCATAGAAAAATAAACATGGGTCTCATTCATAAACACGTAATGGGGGGTTATTATTCTAACAGAGATTATGTTCATTTCGCCGATACTGGTACACCGGTTCGTAAATCGAGCGCGCCACATTTTCATCCCAATTTTTTGAAGATATGGGATGATGTCACAAAATCTATGGGTATCGATGATGTAACAGATAATCATTACAATTATTGGATGTGCCGGCCTGCTCTTATGGAAGGTTTCATTCGTTGGTATACAGAGATATGCGCCCCATTGGTAGTTAAACATCCTCTGGCTTTTTCTGATTCGAAATATGGCGGATCATTGAACTCTGAAAAACTTTTTGAGTTATGTTCTGTGCCCTATTATCCTCATGTTCCATTTATAATCGAGCGTCTCAACAAGGCCTTCTTCGATAACACGGAGAGGGACTGGTTCTTGGATAAAATAGATATTATTGAAAATAGCGGTAACTTTATTATACGGCCAATGACCTTATTAGAAAGCCCTCCAGAGAATTATGAAATATTCCCAGACAGCGTTACTGACACGAGAAAAGATGAGTCTGTAGGATTCGATACAGACTCCTGATTCAACGTACTCTGCAATATCTGCAGGTTTCGGCCCATGATAATGTATAATGCATGCATCGTGATCTATGCCCCAATACGGCTTATGATTCATGATGAGGGGTAACTGATCTATTTTTCCTCTGTAAAACTTATTTAACGGAGTCTGATCAAATCCCGCCACGTGGTATGTGGCATTTACGAGGTCCATGAGGGCATCGTATGTGTCTGTCATGGCCTCGATATTGAGAAGGAGGACACCCGCATTTATATAGGTCCAATTATTCTTGCTGAATTCAGGACATGCTGCAAAGTACTCTGGTTTACAGAGGTCGAGAATAGGTACAGGATCTTTTACAAATAACACGTCGACATCCGTGTAAAGGACATATTTATCATAAATACCGAGGTCCCCACATATGCGAGGAATATCAATACGAAGATATGTCCCTGTGGCAATTTTTTTCCATTCATTCGGCCTACTATTGAATGCTTCCGTAGTCGCTCCAGTAAACACGTGTTGATGTACACGCCCCCCCAGATTCTTTACAGAATATACGAACTGAGTATCATTTCCATCATAAACGAGTATCGGTTGGAGAGTAGTATTCTTATTAGAGGATCGCAGGGCAGCAAGATACATATCCTTATAGCTCTGTGACGAGTCATTTATACACGAAAACCAGAACATCCCGTAAATGTGTTATTAGAGTGATGTTTATATCGCCACGGTCCTTCCCAGAGGATTTGGTAAAGTTTGACGTTACCAAACCCTCAAGGAGTTATGGTAGATGTCCCTCCGTCTCGTTGTTGGGCCGATGTTCGCCGGAAAGACGACCGAGATTCAGGCCGTCATAAAACGGTACAAGTTCGTCGGTAGACAGGTGCTCGTCATCAAACCGGCCATGGATAACAGGTATTCGGGTGATTCGGCAATTGTCAGTCACGACCAGGTTTCATTAGAAGCAGTGTCCGTTCATGATCTCAAAGATGCATTGGAACTCGCCGACTTCAAGACAGCATCTGTTATTGCCATCGATGAGGCGCAGTTCTTCACAGGACTTTGCAAATTCATTGAGACATCTATCGAGTCGGGAAAAGATGTGATTGTGGTAGGCCTCGACGGTGATGCGGAAGGTCGCCCCTTTACCGAAGTTCTCGAACTAGTCGCTATTGCTGACTCGGTCGACAAGAAAACGGCTCTCTGTGTTCATTGTGGGTCACCTGCGATGTTCACATGCAGTTTGAAAAAAAGGGAGAATCGTCTGGAAGTCGGCGGTGCCGATATGTATGAGCCGACATGTCGCAAACATCGTCATGGACACACCAAAAGTTGACCGGATTTTATCGAATGATAGGTGAAATATAACCCATGGAAGACCAGAACAGTCCTGACCAGGTTCCTGTAAAGCCCGACGATCTCATCAAAGGAGAGCTCTATTATCGGGTCGATACCGTGACAGGCCAACGGACCATTGACGCCGAGTTTATCGAGCTGTTCAAGGATGAATCCGGGACCTACGCAAAATTCGAGGCCGGTCACAATGCCACGTTTTCTGATAATGTGATCCATTTCAAATTCTACCGATCTGTCAACTAAAACCAGACATTGCCAAATAGTTTTTTGAACTCGGACATTGTCTTGGCCTGTTCATCCCGCACAGTCTTCATGAGTTTCTTCACCTGTGCTTTGCTAATCCGGCCAACATTTTTGCGAGTCAGACGGGCCCCCGTATAATTCTGAATGGTTCGGCGAAACCCGTTTGCGGCGTTGTTTATCTGTTCAATGTGTGTTATGGGTTTCTTTCCTGTGAGTTTCTTGAACGTTTTACGGAAAAAGCTAAATGACATCTCTACTATGAAAAACTAAATTTGACACGCCCCTTCTCTGGATATGTGGTCTATATGGCCACAATCACGGAAACCAGTGAATCGGAAGCAATGACCACTTACAGAATAAAGAACGTGCTATGGTCCGGCAAAACCGCCTCGTGCGAATCCGTAGTTATCGCCGAGTCCAACGAATACGGGCGCATGTTATTTCTCGACGGCGAACTTCAGAGTGCCTCCTCTGATGAACAGGTATATCACGAAAGTCTGGTACATCCCGCATTGGCCGCCACGGCCGACACATCACGTAAACGGGTGCTCATCATCGGCGGCGGAGAAGGGGCCACGGTACGCGAGGTGCTCCGCTGGAACTCCTCATTCGTTTCTAGCATAGTCTGGGTAGATATCGACACAGAGCTTGTTGATCTGTGTCGAACTCATCTTGGTTGGGCTCCGCATGTCTATGATAATCCTCGGGTACGGTTCATCGGCAAAGATATCAGGGAGGTCCTGCCCGAGTTTCCATGCGACCACTTTGACGTGGTTATCCTCGATCTGCCGGATCCCGATGGAGATACGGGATACTTGTATTCGACAGAGTTCTGGAAGGGAATTCGCCGAGTAATGGATAGCGACGGACGCCTCGTTACTCATGTGGGTCCAGTGAGACCCAGCGGAATAATCGGCCACGGACTACAGCGGATCTGGGCGGATTCCGGTCTGTCGCCGTCTATCGGAGGATTCTATTCGATCGTAATTCCGAGTTTCCAGGGATCGTGGGGATTCTGGATGTCGGGGCCATCGTATTCTTACACTGGCCAACTACCGGAATCATTGGCCATTGTCGATACGGAACAGCTGAGACAATGGGTCTTTCCGCCGCTTGTGTGGAGACGGGCTCTGGAAGAGCAAGTCAAGGCGGGCAAGGGCAACGGCATATGCAAGATGTATATGCCGCCAAACATAGTATGCGACTGTGCACCGTATTCGGATGAGTAACGTGTTACCGGTGTCTTCTCCTGGAGCCTCCACGGTGTCTTCTCCTGGAGCCGCCCGTCAACCGGTTGCCGGCCGCATTAATTTCTGCTTGTCTCTGTTTCTCACGAAGTTCTCCTTGCAAGGTTGCATTACTTTTACGAGTAAATAATCTACGAAACATGTTACCTGCCTTGCTACCAACATTGCGAATACGATTACGTGTTTTGCCGGCTGCACCAAGTGTGGCTCGGGCTAATTTTTTATACCAGGGGGATTTATTTTCCATTGGCGGTAAAACTGGAAAAAGTCTACCGCTTGGAGTCTCATTTAAATAGGGCTCTAAACCGGCATTTATTAACTCTTGGTTATTAAGTTTTTGTTTCGCACTAGCTGCGTTAGCTCTCACAGCTGCGTTTACATTGTTTGGATTTGTCAAGTTATGGATACCACGATGACGGGTTAACGTAGGTGGCACAAAATTCGGTGGCGGATTTTCTTTGGGGGCTTTCCCCCACCCCGGTCCAAGCGGATCCGTAGATTGTGGTGGCTGCTCCATTTCTTCCCAACCATAAGGCGGATCTTCAAATGGATTGGGGGCGTTGGGGTGGGCTTCGGGTATTTTTTTAAAAGGATTCAACGGATCGTCATTTGACATATCTACTATATCTCTCTAAAAAAATATGAATAGACTCCGCTAAACTGAAACAGAAGATGGAAAATGCCGAATTTTGCGGCGAGCATCATAAAACTCGTATTCAGATCAGCAAGGTCGAATTTACCCTTACTTCTTACACTGGTCATTATGTATACGACACTGGCCGGAATGAAGGCTACACAGGCGGTCTCTGTTAGAAACAGCCATGGATGCGCAGAAGGAAACGCCGTGTCTCTTACAATAGCCGCCACGTATCCCAGAAATACCACGGCACATACAATGACGACGACTACGATATTTGTTAACACAAGATTAGAGGAAAATCCTCCAATTGTAAACTCGAACGGAATTTTCGTAGGGAGAGCGATGGATCCGAATATATAGGAAAGTACGGCGCCGAGAACTACACCGACCATTGTTGCGATAATGAACGTATCCGTATCGGGAAGAACTTTTTTAGTCATGACCGGAACTTACTAGAGATACGGGTTTTATTTACGAAACTTGACTCGGATCTTCCATACGCTGTTAGGATTCGTGCGTCCCTTTAGCTCAGTGGTAGAGCATCTCTCTTGTAAAGAGAAGGTCGTCGGTTCAATCCCGATGAGGGACACTTTTTGGTTATCTCAGAATCTGTCGAATCATATTGTTTCCGCTATCAGCTATAAATATATCAGTCTTTGTTCTATCCATAATTAAATTAGAAGGAGTGTTAAATCTAGATTCTGTTAAGCTGCCATCAACATATGATTGGTTATAATAACCTGTATATGATGTCACAATACCACAATTTTGTGTTGTTGCGCCAGGGTAAGGTAATCTAACATAACGTATACGAGATGTAAAATCGGTGACATATAAGTTAGAACTGGCATCAAGAACTATAGCAGTTGGGTATTGGAAGCGGGCTGCCGATCCTGTGCCATCTGCTACGCCACCAATTCCTATGTGTGGTGTTACACTAGTGTCTATGCCACCAGCAATGGTAGTGACAACATTACTCGGCGATATACAACGAATACAATGATTGCCGTAATCTGCAACGTATATAGTTATCACCGGAGCACCATTGACTATTGTTGAATAATATGCCATTGCTACAGGAAATTTAAAATTTGCAGATCCGCCCGGGCCATCAAGGTGGCCATCATTATCATTAGAAGTAAGAGAATTGCTACTAAAAGTACCATCTTTGTTTACAGTAGCGGTACCTGTACCACCTGCTATTAAACTAAAATTAGGGGAAATGTTTGGTCTAAGATCTAAACAGTAAACACCGCCGTAAGTGACCACCCATAAATAACTGTAACCATAGGAATCAGAATAACATTTTACATCTTTACAAAATCTCCCCATATCTTTTATTATAGTTGATACTGTAAACGATATTAATCCAAAATTATTTACAGGTGATATAAGACGCACTGCTTTGTTATATGAATCTGCAATATAAATATTATTTGCCGGATCAATTGTTAAATTCGAAGGAAAATAAAATAAGGCATTTTCACCTATACCATCAACAAGCCCAGGACGAGATCCTCCAGCAATATTAATTACATTCCACGTTGTTATTCCATTTACAGTTGTAGGAGTCAGTTTACGAATTCTATTTCCATTTGCCTCGGACACAAATATGCTACCCGCTGTGTCCATCGTTATTCCCATAGGATTCATAAACTGTGCAACTTGCCCATCTCCATTCACGTAACCTCTAATGCCGGTATTGGCGACAGGGTCGAGCGCACCCGCCACTGTGATTACCTGTGAAAGAAGAGTTGTAGCACTGGTTGGTGTACTAGGTGTACCAAAACCAATCGAATTATATGCAGTTACAGTAAATG
>Ga0194048_10000713_pt1 | contig 16203 bp, 15 predicted proteins | sample JunL225m_MetaG_FD_161685 | JGI IMG/M metagenome (GOLD analysis project Ga0194048, IMG submission 161685) | Anoxic zone freshwater microbial communities from boreal shield lake in IISD Experimental Lakes Area, Ontario, Canada - Jun2016-L222-5m | ecosystem: Environmental > Aquatic > Freshwater >...
ATTTCAGCACTCAAAGGCTTTAAGGACATCGCCCTCGGCGTTGCTCCAGCACCAAAGTTGGTAACTGTTCGCAAGCCAGCTGCACCAGCAGCAAAGCCTGCAGCAAAGAAGCCAGCTGCAAAAAAGCCAGTCGCTAAAAAGAAGAAGAAGTAATTTTTCGCAGGTCTTGTACCTGCAAATACAAAACTACAAAATCCGGTTTGTTGCGCAAGCGACAAGCCGGATTTTTTGTTTGTCAGCGAAGTTATGCGGTGTGATGTGATTTAGTGGCAGGCAGGTTTTGCTGCAGCCACGTCGATGCCCGGGCTACGCGAAAAGAATCCGCTTGGCTTGAGCTGAAACCCTGCGCGCTCAACTGGCATCACAGGCCAATCTTCAATTCGCGGAATGTGATTGGTGCCAAACACATACCAAAGAACAACATCAGTGTTTTCAACATTGCGATCAGCACCTGTCCACTCTGGTAATCCTGCGCCGCCTTCGTGTTGAAACGGGTAATCGCCGGCAGGATAACGCTCTTCTTCTACATGTGGCGTGACCCACAGATGCTTGTACATAAAACCGGCTTTGCGACCAATCACCGATTCGGGTAATGCCATCGGAAACGTTGTGTGGCCCGGAACCAATTTGTATCCAACCGATTTGCCCATGTGATTCTTGCGACCAGGGTTGATGATCTTCCAAAAACGATTCTTGAATGGATCGATTACGCGTTGCGCCGTTGACTCTGAAGCGAGAACTGTTTCACTTGTTTCATAAGCGCCACCTAATGGATTCTTTGGGCCAACAGGATGCGCAAATGCATCAACTTCTACAACGCTGTTTGCAGCGCCGTCTATCTCCATATCAAGACGAGCACACAAGATGTGTTGGTGAAACGGCGCCCACAGGCCTGGCTCGATTTCGGTTGCTGACGGATGATCGGCACCAGGAAAATCGGAAACCGTCAAAACAATTCCCGTCAACTTTGCTTCAAACTCGATTGAACCATCTTGGTAGAAATACCAGAAGTAGCCGTATTCATAATTGTTGACAGTCACGATGGAAGACACCACAAACCTGCGGCCGCGGCGCACCTCAACTTGTCCATCAATATCAACGTGTTTCCACAAAATGCCCACGTCTTCTTCGTGCATGCAGATGGCATTGGGGATCTCGCGAATTGATCCGTCTGGCTGGGTGACTGCGGCGTCTAGATACACAATCTCGCCCAAACAGTCGCAACCAAGCGTGAGTGAATTGGTGTAGTTACCCAAACCAAACTCGCCAGTATCAAACGCATTCTTGCGATATGCACCCTGACTTGGGTCGCCATATGGGATGACTAGTTCGGCAATAGATAATCGTCGAGCAATCCGTCGTTCAACACCATTGTCGTCAAACTGCACTTCGTGAATAACCAATCCTTCACGCTGACAAAACCCGATGCGCATATTCCAGCGCTCCCAATCAATGCGCCAACCGTTGACAGTGAACGAAGCGCCATCGGGTTGCGTGATCGCGAGTTCTTTGAGACCGATATTTGCGCCTGTCTGGCTCGCACGATACGGGCCAGGTGTTTGGGGAATTGGAATTTGCTCATCATTTTCGACGTCCACAACTTCGCAAGTATCCAAGTCGACAATTGCATGCAATCCACCAATCGGATGTGCATAAAAGTTTGCTTGCGGCGTTGGGCAATGCCACATCGGTGTCCAAATCACTCGCCTACCTGTGTCGAGATGCTTTGGCATTTGTGCACCGATTGGCCAAGTCTCCATGTGCACGGTGTTTACATCGGTGATGCCGCGCGCACGTAATGCGTCAATGATTCGAGCATCAGCACGCACAGCAGCAATCGCTTGCTCTGATTCGCTGCTCAACACCGGCGCTTTTGCCCCAGCAATCTCAACGAGTGCGCGAGCTGCGCCTCCCAATACCAATACTCCTTCAGAGACCTCTCCACGAGATTTGTCCCACACCGTCATGCGCGCACGACGCACTACTTGCGAGTTGGGCTTCAGGCTTGCCAACTCTGATTTAGTTGGTTCGTCGAGTTGCACCATGGCAAACAAGTGCCGATGATCGAGATTCCACGCAGACTTAGCCTGAGCAACAGCAGCCGCGAGTTCCGCACTGCTCAGTGGATCGAGCGGATGAATGGCGCTAACAGATGTTGTCATCACACCGACTCTAGACGGTCAACAAAATATCTTCTAGCAGCAGACGCGATCGCTCGCTCAGTGGGTCGTCGGGGAAATACTGTGTAACTACTTTGAGCACTTCACTCATTGACGAAATATCTAGTCGCTTCAGCAAAAATCTAATGTCTTGTGCATCGCGAAGTGCCCGCGCTGCTCGAACTTTCATGGCAAGCAGGTGCTCGGTTGGAGTAACCATCACTCGCAAATTGGGGTGGTCAAAAACTGGCGTTACCCGACCTGCACGACTAGAAACGTAACTTGAGGCCTGATTATTGAGCCATGATTTTGGAAGGCGCAATTCTTTAGCAACTTCGTGTGCAGCAGCAATTACTTGCGTATCCGGTTCAAATAACGCATCGACATCTCTCGTGGCCTTACGAGCATTAAACGCAAGCACCATCGCTGCTCCACCAAATACATGCACCTCGCCTACAACGCCTTGTTTTTGAAGTTTTGCGGCAAGTGCTGTAAATGCACGCGTCAATTGCTTGCGATCGAGCAATCGATCGGTCATGTCGACACCAGATCACTGCGGTCGATCATCACTCCGCGCCGGCGAAATGACGCGGGTGCATGGACCAATGCGCGAGCTCGCGCCGACGGCAGGGTGCTCACCCACCATGCATTGTGTAGAAAGCGCGAATCTTCGAGCGCCCATGTTGGCGGAACGACTCCGTTGTGAACGCACAGGTCTTCAGCAATCGCACCTAGTAATGCATCGAAACGATCGTCGCCAGTGCTCTCTGGTTTGACTGCTGTAAGCAACGCTGCAGGCACTTCATCATCTTGAGCACCGCGTAAAAACTCGAACACCAGGCGCAATCTTGATTCGGTATGAGTGATGTCTGTCTGTGAAATATCGTTAGCCAAGTCAGCAAGTCGGTAGACAGCAACATCAGGTTCGATATTGAGAACGAGTCGATGCCCTGTTGCACCCAGCATTCGCTTGAGCACCGGTACCGATGGTTCCCGATCACCTGCCTCATAGGCCGCAATCGCAGACTGACTTGTGCCCGCTAATTGCGCCATCTGCTCTTGGGTTAGCCGAGCCCTATCACGAGCCGCTTTGAGCAACTCTGCCGCAGTGGGGTTTTCCATATATCGGATTGTAGATAACCCAAATGCGTATTCCACTCGGAATGAGACCCTTGCCAGCCCTAGAAGGGGTGGTTAGTTTGGGAGCGTGTACGTGTTTTCAAACTCGTCTTGCAACACCGTTGCCACATGCGCAGTGGTGTCAACAATCAATTCTTCGCTTAACACCCGAACGCGATACGACCAACCTGCTGGCAACGACAACTTGTCGCCCAACGTGTCAAGACTTTCTTCACTGATTGTCGGGTCTACTCCAATGCAGCGTGCCTGCATCACGTACGCGACACCATCCGGGTTGACCAGTTCATAGACCTTCTTGCCAGCGTCCCAGAAAAACACCGCTCCGCGATTGATTTTGCGCTCTACATACGAACCAGGTGAAAAATCAGCGCCAAAACTAATTGTGGCAATGCGGCGCATGGTGATGCCGTTGAAGTCACGAAACACTGGCTCGACTACAGCCACCTTGGTGCCCAATCCATCGAGCAACCAATATCGCGGACCATTTAATTTCGCGAACACCGCACCCATTTCTTTGGCAATTGCATCGGCGTCGAGTGTTTGCCATTGCTCTTGCGGGCAATCATTAAGCATTTGGGTGCCATATACCTCGGCTTCAAGACCAGTGTCGCGCAAGAACATTGCCAGCACTTCGCCATAGCGAACACCACGCATATTGTCAATCAGTCGTTGCGCGGGCGGAAGATTTACTGGATCCATGAGCAACTCATGGTAACTCAATTTGTGATTTGGGCGAACCGCATTGGCACCCGCATTACGAGATACGTCACTTCGCCTCGAGTCTCCCACATTAAAGTGCCACCAATTTTGCTCAGCACTTGTTCGAGAATCCTGCGAGGTGGGTTCACTCTGCGACCCAGTTGATAATCATGATCTTTGCGGGCCATATCGGTATTGAGATCGACCTCTGGGTCGGCAGGCAATGTTCCAGTAACGGTTATTAATTGACTGGGAATATCAACAGCAAACTCAAGTTTTACATTATTGAGGTCATAATCGGCTTGCGCTGCAGATGTCTGCGTGCGGATCGTCAACAAACGAATCACGTTGTGACACAAGAAGTACAAGATGAGTTTTTCTATTGAAGATTCAGGAAGAACTACCGCTGGAGAATCAGCCAAAATAGCTATTTCAGAAATGGGTCGGATGGCACCTGTTGCTGACGCGAGATCCACCATGTCGCCGAGCTCGAGAGAATCAATTTTGCCATTAAAAATCCGGGTCATTGATTCGCTGCGATTCATATAGATTTCGGCTTGCTCCAATAAATCATATATTTTTTGCGCGCGAATATTTACTTTTTCTCCCTCGAAAAATTCATGAGCAATCATTTGGCTCTGCATGGAAATAGTGGCTAAAACCCCGTTTAAATCATGTATCGAACGTGAATAGACATCGTCAATTGCTGGAAACATGCTTCCAGTGGTTTCGTAAAATTCAAGGCCGGAATCGGTCTGACGAAATGCACACTGTCGAATATTCAACAACTCCAACAATCGAAAAAGATACAGCTGTGAAACGAGTGTGGTGTTACTGTCTGCGATTGCAAACGGATCTGATTGAGAAGTTGCGTAAATGACGAAACCAAGGACATCACCAAAATTTGAACGAACTGCATATCCAAAAAATTGGCAAAAGTCTGGGTCGCCAACTGTGCCAAAGGATTTCGAAAACCTATGTTGAGATGGACTCCAACCGAGTTTTGTTACAACTGAAACAAGTGTGTCCCAACCGTCAACGTCAACATCGGTACGTTCACGCAATTGGTGAGCAACTATCTCATTCCCGACAGTCCCAACAGATTGAACTCTAAAACCGGACCGACCTCCTCCCGGCTGGGTGGCCAAGCTTGGGTTCAATCCGATTAGCCCACCGGTAGCACCTTGCAGTAAGCAGGTTTGATATAAAAACGATCGCATTGTTGAATTTTCATCACCTGCTGCAAGAAGCTGCTTAATGCATGCGAATAACTCTCTTTGTAATTGGCCCCTAGAGAACTGCAATACTTTTTTCATTGCATCACTCGCTGAATTCGGTTGCAACTGGAAACACACATCGGAATTCAACACCTTCCGGAGTGTTTGACAGATTCCAACTTCCCTTGTGCAGCAATGAATACGTATCGATGAGTCGAGACCCCAGTCCAGGCTCAACTGTGTTAGCGATCGGGGCCCCGTTATCAATCACAGTAATGATGATTTGGTCTTTTGGAATTGAGATGTCAACGCGAATCTTTGTTGTGGAGGGCTTCTTTTCGGCATTTGCAACTGCTTCTTCAACGATTCGATAGATGGCAAAACGTTGTTTGATAGGAAAAAAAACTTGATTTTCTTTGAGCCCAATGCTGCCAGCGCCAAGGTCTGAGAGAGACTTTCGCTCTGGTAACTTATGTATTGCCGGAACCATACGATCGTCATATCTGAACTCTGCTCGATCAAGAAGTAGATCAGCCAGTGCCAGAACTAGTGCAATCTGCAACTGAACCGGAAACAATTGATGCGAATATCCCCTCACTACTTCTTCGTTGAGCAGATCAATTTCCGCGGCAATTGCCTGAGTCTCGACAGAGTCGACCGACCATGCAGCTCGGGCAATTTTGAGCAACTTCGGTTGAACAGCGGAATGTAGCCATGTACCGAGATCCTGCCGAGTCTGCATATCAAGTTCGCCAAGTTGCAGCAATAGCTGCAAGTTGTATTTGGAGATCACTTCGAGATCGTAAGTCAGTAGTCGCTTTGACACGATGGCACGACTCTGTCGTCTGAATGACCAGATTGTAAGTACAAGAACTGCACAAGCAAACAGTGGAACAAGATGATCATCATGCTGAGTCAACCGCTGCAAGGCGATGACGGTGACGAAGATTATTCCGAATCGAGGCACTCTCGGCTCGTTTGCCACCACCACACAGATGTCTCGTATTTTCTGGCGAAGAGTATTCACTGGGTCAAACGATTTTCGGCTAGAGCTATGTGAGCATGTTTGATTATTTCTGCAGGAGAAAGGCGGGATGTTTTTCGCAGAAATTCCCAATTTTTTCGATGTCCGTACAGTTCAAAGTGATGAGATTTCATTGAAGAAAGAAGTAAAACAGCGAACTTCAAACCGGCATTTCGCAACATAGTTGCGACTGTGGCTCCATCTAAATGACTCTCACCCATGTTCGCAGTTTTGGGTGCCATCACATCGAGCACCAATAAGTCTGGTAAATATGTCTGTGCTTCTTCGTTATCTTTTGGCACGGATTTTGTAAATTGCGCGAGCGAGTTAAAAGTTTTCACAACTTTGAATCCGCTTTGAGCAGTAAAAACATCTGTTAAAACGGAGACAAAGTCAGGGTCATCATCAACGACCACAACCGTGATCAAATCTGTGCTTTGGTTTTCTGAGCTCACGTACGCAGGTTAACTACGTTTATCCCACTATTTACTGCTAACCGTGCCAAATTGAGGGATACCCCGATTGTTCATCTTCTTTTCACAAATCTGCTGAGGGTTGACTTACGATTCTGTTGTGCTCGAGATCAGTCGCCCGCTGGATGTGACAATCCTATCTCAAATTCCTGCTTCAATTCTTGTATTTCGTGCTTCAGATCAAATAATCGTCTATGCAAATGACACTGCTCTCCAAACTTCAGAATACTTAGTCTCCGATTTTGGAAAAGTGTCGTTGTGGGATTTGGTGGTTGAAGAAGACTCAAAGCATGTCGCTGACGAAGCGAGCAAACTACCCGCTAGGAGAGCAGCGGATAATAGTGATCAGAGCGAGGGATTCGTTCGTATCCGCACAAAGAGCGGCACTGAACTCAGTGCTTGGTTCACCATTAAAGACATTGTGGATGCAGATGGCCTTGTTCGCTTTAGATCAATTCTCGGTTTTGTGAATTATGACAAGCAGGCCGATGACGAGCACGAACGCGCAAGAATCATCAGCATTGTTGAATTAGGGCTACGTCGATCTGCCGGTCTCGTTGCATCGGAAGTCAATAATGCTGTCTCTGTATTACAGTTGACGCTCGAAGCCAAAAACTTACTCCCCGCAGATGAGTCACTCGTTAAGGCTCTTGCTCCGCTCATATCAATTGGTGAAAGATTGCGCCGATATGGATCCGGCTTGGATGCATCCAACGATCAAGATATGCCGACCAACGATGCTGCCAACACAATGATCCAACCTAAGGCGGTGGCGGCTTTATTATTTCCCAAAGTGCTGTTGGTTGATGATGACTGGAAACTGCTCGAAGTGTTACAGGAACTTTTGTTTGTGAACGGAATAAGCGCGATTAAGTCGGTTTGCACAAAAAATGCCCTTGAGAATGCGCATCTCTTCTTACCCGAAGTGGCACTCATTGATCTGCGACTCGGCGACGAAGACGGCAGAGATGTAGCCAAATTGCTCCTTGAATCATTTCCTTCTATGAAAATTATTTTTATGAGCGGTTACGCAGATTCGCTGCTTGTAATCGAGAATGAAGGCAAGTTCCCAATGTTAAAAAAACCATTTGCAATCGATTCGTTGATTGCCCTCATCAGAAATATGGTATCTGCATGACCATGATCGTTAACTCGGCCACAAACTCGGCTAATGACACAACGCAGGTGGCGATTCTTGAAGACGAAGACATGCTCCGAGGCCTATTGGCCGAGTGGCTTGCTAGCCAACCGAACACAAACGTCGTCGATCAATTTCGGTCTATCGAAGCATTTAATCACGCCATTGCAACGTCATTGCCTGCAGTAAATCTTTTGATTTGCGATGTGCTGTTGCCAGACGGCGACGGCATCACTGCGGCCCTTGGTGCACTTCGTGTTCTCGACCCAAAACCTGGTCTTATCGTTATCTCTGGTCGCCCAACTGCCGACTTGTTTACACGACTGTCAGAGAACGTTGATGGAGGTTGGGCTTTCTTGCTCAAGAATCACAATGGGCTTGCGAACTTCACCCAAGCTATTTCTGCTGTGCGCAGTGGCCTCGTCATGGTTGACCCAAACCTCAAGGCCATGTTTAGTAAGTCTGGCCGAAGCACGGCACTCACCGATCAAGAACGAACTGTCATGGACAAAGTTGCTCGTGGTATGTCAAACGCCGTGATCGCCGGAGAGATATTTGCATCTGAAAAAACTGTTGAGCGTCTACTCACTTCTATTTACAGTAAATATGATCTCGTTGGAACTTCGAAGCTCGAAAACCCTCGTGTTCGCGCAACACTTATTTACCGAGGCTTGCTCAGTTAATTCTTCTACCTCGTAGGGGTTATCTCTTCTTTTTCTGTGGGTTGATCCTTGAGAAGCCCTGCGTCTTTGAGTAGCTCACGGAGAACTTCATTTGATGACTTGGTTTTAACGTTTGTTTCCATACGTTTCACCGTACGGCAAATTTTCAGACATCGAAACCAAAAACGTTAGTCAGTCAACGACTGATGAAATTAAGTTGCTGACTGAATAGGGTTAGCAGCCAAAAGCATCACCATGTGACGCCAAGTCTTGTTGACAGTCTCAAAATTTGCCTCGCCGATATCTACCCCGAGCATTGGCACAATCTGTCCTGCGCAAATAATTGAAAGCGCAATGAACGAAAGAATCCCGGCAGAGTCAGGTGAAACACCATCTACCTTTTCAAAATTTCCCGTTAAGGCCTTCATCACAGTGCCATCTACACCCATCTTTGCGGGACTTTCACCAGTCGTCAACATCCAGATGCCGATGTTGACAACCAATTTTGCTTCTAACGACAAGGGATCACTTGTCATGTTCTCTCGTGTCACAACTTGTTCAATGACAATATCGATAAGTCTTCTGGCAACCTTCGCAAACAAATTAGCTTTTGATCCAAAATACGAATGAATCAAACCATGATTGACGTCGGCCACTTGCGCAACCTGTCGAACGCTAATTTCGGCGGCGTTTTGCGTCTTGAGTAACTCGATCGCAGCCTTAATCAGCCTGTCTTCCGACTCTGCGCGCGATAGCGAAGGACGACGACTCTTGGGAGCAACCGGACTTTTGCTGGCGGGAACGAAACTTGTCTTCTGACGTACTTGTGTATTCATGGCTATGCACCCACCACGTTGACAAGCTGGAATATTGGGAGGTACAAAGCAATAACTGCAGTACCAACGACAACTCCAAGGCCAAGAACAAGAATTGGTTCAAGAGCTTTTGCGAAATCTTCACCGTCGCGTTTGAGGTCTTCTTCGGTGTTTGTCGCATACCGACCGAGAACACCAGCCAAATCGCCTGAAGCGTCTCCAACTGCAGCGAGGTCTCTAAACACAAGTGGTAGTTGATCTACGCTCGCAAAAGAATCGGTGACCGACTCGCCTTGTGCAATCGAATCTTGGATAGCGAGAAAGGCGTCTTGAAAAACAACATTGCCACTTGCATTGGCCGTCATTTCAAGCGAATCCAGCATTGGAACACGAGCGGTAAGAAGCGCACTTAACGTTGACGCACTGCGCGTGGTAATCGACCGGTGCATGAGTTGCCCAAGTCGGGGCACTTTGAGAAACATGTGGTCGGTCACTGCGCGACCTGCAGGTAATTGACGAATAAGAAAGAAGAGGGAGATAACAAGAATTGTTGATGCGGGAAAGGCCCACGCTTGACGTGTGAGCGTCAGGCTCAAGTTGACAACAGTTTGAGTGAGCCTAGGAAGCGGCGCATTGAGCTGTGAATACATGTCGACGAAACGTGGCACAACAAAAAAGACCATGGCGAGCAATACCGCGATCGTGGTGAACATGACCGAAATTGGATAGGTAATTGCACGTCGCACATTTTTCCTCAGCCTTATTTGTGCATCGCACAACGTGACAATGCCATTAAAGGTAGGAACCAGCGCACCGGTGGCCTCGCCTGCTTCAACCATCGATGCAGGAACTTTGCCCAATCGACGCTCTTGTCGCATGAATGCATCTCCAACCGCGGATCCAGCCTCGAGGTCGAGGCGAATGTTGGTCATCACCCGAGAAACTCGTTTGCCTGGGCGCTGGTCGGCAATGAGTTCGCAAGCGGCCGGCAGTCGCAGACCACTTGTGAGAAGACTCGACAAGTTTCGACAGATCCAAAGAACGTCAGCCATAGGAAGCTTTGGTCGGAGCAGATCATAATCTTGTGAAATTACGTCTGAAAAAAATCGACGGTGGAGTTTTTTGGTCTCTACTCCACGCTTCAACAATTTCTCGCGTGCACCTTCGCGATCAAACGCAACAACACGACCGCGTCGCTTGCCGCCTCGACGGTCGAAGCCCTTATATGTGTATGTGTTAGCCATATTCGCTCAGCTATCTCCCAACACACGAGCAACTTCTTCGAGAGATGTTGCGCCTTGTCGAGCCAATTGCAACGCATCATGTCGAATTGGCACCATTCCAGAAGAAATAGCTAAGACTTCAATCAATGCAGGTTCTGCACGATTGACAACAGCAGAACGAATGTCGTCATTCATCTTGATCACTTCAGCTACTACTGCACGACCCTTGTAACCGGTGCCGAAGCAGGCCTCGCACCCACCTTGACGTGGTCCCCACAATCGTTCAGGTCTTTCAAACGGCCACTGCGCATCATCCAAAATTGAGAGGCGTGGCACGTACGGAGTGCGGCATTGTCGGCATAAGCGCCTGAGAAGTCTTTGGTTAATTACACCGCGCACAGCAGCAGAAGCCATAAATGGCTCAATTCCAAGATCAACCAAACGAAGTGGTGCAGTTGCTGCTGTTGAAGCGTGCAACGATGCCAAAACAACTTGACCCGTAAGCGCTGCACCCATTGCGGTTCTCGCTGTTTCGGGGTCACGAATTTCACCAACAAGCAAAACATCTGGGTCAGCACGCAAAATTGCGCGCAGTGCTGCAGCAAAATCGAAGTTTGCTGCGCGATTGACTTGCACCTGCAACATGCCAGAGAGTCGGTACTCCACTGGGTCTTCTACGGTGACTGTCTTGACACCAGGTGTCGTCAGTTTTTTGAGAGCGCTATAGAGCGTGGTTGTTTTACCAGACCCGGTTGGCCCGGTTGCCAAGATCACTCCACCTTGCAATGACAACAGATTGTCGAATTGCAATCTCACTGCCCTGCTAAAACCAAGTGTGGCAAGTCGCGAACGAACTCGAGTTTGATCGAGAAGACGAATCACGCAAGACTCGCCGCCCCACGCAGAAGGAATTGTTACAACGCGCATGTCAACTGTGCGACCACCGAAAACTGCAGAGGCACGGCCATCCTGCGGTGCTCTTCTGTCTCCAACATCTAATTGCGACATGATTTTGATTCGATTGACGAGAATCTGACCGAAGTTCACTGGGTATGAACCAGCTGGGGTGAGAATTCCGTCAAGTCGAAACCGGATATCGCAGCGGTCGTTATCTGGCTCGATATGAATGTCTGAAGCACCCGACAAAATCGCGCGTTCAATCAAGATGTCGGCAAGCTCGGCGATTCGCCCCTCTTCGGCAAGTTGCTTCTCGACAACACGCAATTGCGTTGCCCGAGCAAATGACTCTTCGTCTGCCAACTCATCGGCGAGGTCGCTGTCTTCGTGACGCTCTGCTGCACCTTCGAGTGCTTGCCTGTTGGTGACAACAATGCCAATTTCAAATTCGGTGAATCGTGATCGCACCTCATTCATTGTTTTTTCTGCAAATGGATCGAGAACAGCAATTACGACAACGTTGTCGCGACGGCCAATTGCAAATGCACCGAGGTCAACAGCCTCATGTGGTGGAATGCGCTCTACTAAATCGGCCGAGACAAGATCGGGCAATTGACCAATGTATTCAAAGCCTTTGGCTGCCCAAACTGCGTGTTCAAGGTCGGTGATCAACAACCCTTCGTCAATCATTGCCCGAATAGGGCGAACTCCCTTTAACCAGCCGCGTTCTGCTGCAAGTTTGAAACGAGGTAATTCAACGACAATGTTTGGATTAGCTTTCGTAAGTAACGAAATTGCCAAAGCAAGATTGGGCATTACCTCAGTCTGTTGATTGCTCATGGAGCCATGGTTGTTTCAGTAGGAATTGTTGTATCACTGGGGACTGTTGTGGCAGTTGACGTTGTCTCTGCAGCAAAACGGAGACCAACGAGATGCAGCGTTGCGACTGTCTCATTGCCATTAAACGTGAAATGAATATTGGAAATACCTACGAGTGGGCCGGAGACGCGCGAGTTTCGAGCAAGGTCAATAAACCGAATCAATCGGGGCATGTCTGCCACTACATCTACTGCAGTGGTGACTACTTCAAAATTGGACGTGATTAATGTTGGATCAATATTGAGAGCAGTTAGTGCTTGTTCCTTGGTCAAGGTTTGAGTTTCTTCAACAGCAACAACCTCAGGCAAGTTCAATTGTTGTGCAAGCAGATTCATTGCAGTTACTAAATCTGTTTGAGAGAGAGTTGACGGTGCCAAGAGATCAAGCAACGCTTTGTCCTCTGGCGCAATCGCTGAGGTATTTCCCAAAATTGAATCGGCCTGTGCAACGAGTTGCTCGGCAGATGCACGTAACTCAGATGCGTGCGAACGACGCGAATTTACGCTGGAAATCAATATCGTTACGCAAAGAAATGCCACAACGGCTACCGAACCGATGATGACGTTACGACGCGTCAGGTACGCCTTGTACTTCTGAATCATGCGTCACCTTCTGCTTTATCGGCTGCACGGATTGGAAAGTTGCACAAGTATTCGGCAGGACCATTGGCCGAAGAGTCAAGTGGTGTTATCGAAATTGATGCGCCACTCGAGCCAAGTGCTGCTTGCCACTCTTCGGCCATGTCGGCCGGAATCGCTACAACGAATTTCGCTTGGACGATGCCGTTATCGATAGAGAATGAAACTTCATTAACGGTTGGATTCGCTGGCAATGATGACAACAAGCGAATAACACCAGTTGTCCAATTGGGTGGTACGAACTGTGCGATCTCGTTGAGCTCAACAACTGCTGCTGCCATTTTCGCGGCATTGGCCGCCACAACTTGGCTTGATGCGAGTTGACGCGTGCCATTTTCTACTGCACGTTCTGCACTTTCAACTGATCGTCCCGATGAGACCAATGAAAAAATCATGAGTAGAACGGCTAAAACTGCTCCAACAAGCGCACCAGCGGTGCCGCGCGGGACCATTCTTTCGGTGTTGGAAGAAAAGATCGGGCGTGCGAATCCTCGCGAGCCATCGCTGGTGAGCACGCCTTCGAAGTCTTCACTTGTGCGTGACGACAGACTTGCTTTGCGTGACTTTCCAAATCGATGCCCAAGTGCTCTCGAAACATCGGCGAAGGGTTGCAAGTTGAATTGTGTTGTGGCTGCAGCAAGTGCGCCATATGCGGCCAAGCGCTCAGTAACCGGAATAATCGAAACATCAAAGCTGCTCCCCACTGGCGCGGGTTTGATCGTGATGCCAACATTTTTAAGAAATGTCGGCAAGTGCGGCAATGTTGCTCCGACTCCAAACGCCCACAAACTGCGTGGACAAGCATCTCCATTACGTTCCCAAAGCTCAACTGTTCGATGCACTTCGCGGGCCAAACTTGCCAAGTAGCGCCGCAGCGCAGCAATGTGTTCTCCAGACAGTGCCGAAAGTGACAACAAGTTTGCATCGCCTTCAGACCAAGTGGACAAACCGCCGCAATTCAATTGCCGAGTCGTAACAGGAATGCCACCGCGAACGAGTGTTAGCTCAGTGCACGACTCCCGAATGGCTAAATACAGGCCGTCGTGATTGAGTGTAAATGGAGAGACCATGACGCTGCACGAGGCATTGCCCAACTCGTGTCGCAATACTCGAGCGGCTTCAGAGGTAATTGCCCCGACCATTGCGACTGGTTGCGGAGAGTCTTTATGTGACTGAACGAAACCCGCACCAGGAAGTTCGCTTCCGGCAGGTATATGACGGTTGATTATTTCGCGAATTACTTGAGTCGGTTTGCGGTCAGCAATCACTGGAACGGGGATTCTTCGCACCGCAACTCCGGTTGAAGCCCATGCCAGTACTGCAGAATCGTTGCTTTTGAGTACTTGGCGCATCATGGCCGCGGCCGACGTGCTGCTGAGATGTTGGAACCGTTCGTAATAGACAATGGTTCGATCTTCAATTCGAACTACACGCAGTGTGGACCCATCGAGTTCTGCGCCAACCACAAGATTTCGTTTTGCGTTCATGCTGAAACACAGAGGGAGTAAGGGGTCACACTCTATGTGTCGGCTCAGTCGAGCCCAATTCAGTCAGTAACCACCACACAAAAAAAATTTCTTTATGTGTGTGAGTACATGAACAAATATGTGCTCAAGATGCCGACTCATCATTGTGCACAGGAAATTCCTAGGCATAACCCTTATCCCCCAAGGAAGAACCATGAAAACGTTTAAAAACATCATCCGCCGTGAGGGTGGTTTCACTCTCACCGAGTTGGCAGTAGCCATGCTCGTCGTCGGAATCTTGTCCGCCATTGCCATTCCGAGCTTCCTCGGTAGCCGCAATGCTGGGTATGACAAAGAAGCCCAAGCATCAGTCGATGCCGCACTTGTTGCGGCCCAGCAACACTATGCACAGTACGGCGACTACTCAGACTCGATGACAAATACTTGTCCTAGCAGCACTACGTTTCATGCCGATCTACAAAAGCTCGACCCAACGATTGACTTCGTAGATGCCTTTACCCGTTCAACTGGCCCTCGAGTTGTCAGCGTCCAGGCAATGCCTTCATATAACTCCAATAATGAGGATTTGGGCTGCCAAGTGTTTTATGCGATGGCGTTATCCCGCTCGGGAACGTGTTGGATTGCACGAACCACCGTTGAGGGCAAGTACTTTATGACCGGATCTCGATCACCAATCATTGTCAAATCCGACAAGAACACTGCTGCTGCCACCATTACCGAACTTACGGGTGCGGCTGTAAACGGCAACGCATACGCCGCATTTAAGCCGCAAAAATCAGCAGCCGACGCAGCAGTCCTTGCGACTGCCGAACTTGCGGATGTGGCAACCAATTGCATGGGAATCATGCAGGGTGAGGGTGAGTACATTGCCAGCCCAAATGTGGTTCTCACCAGTGAGTACTACGACTCGTGGCGCTCAGTAATTGGCGCGGTGGCCGGAGCCAGCTGATTCTTCTGAAATAAATAAGGTTCTCTCCGAGAGGGGGTGCTGGCTTGCCAGCACCCCCTCTTTTTATATTCTGAAAATGTTCCCAAAGTGTGGAAGTTCGCCGGGAAATTTGCGCACCAGTTGCCGACTCTTCTTATTACCTAGGAGCCTCCTAGGTGAAAAACCTAGATTCCTGAGGAGGAACCTTGAAAACCCTTAAAAGCATCATCCGTCGTGAGGGCGGTTTCACTCTCACCGAGTTGGCAGTAGCCATGCTCGTTGTTGGAATCTTGTCCAGCATTGCAGTACCGAGCTTCCTCGGTGCACGTAACAACGCATACGACAAAGAAGCACAAGCATCAATCGATGCGACTCTTCTTGCAGCCGAGACACACTACGCACAGTACGGTGACTTCTCAGATTCAATGACAGCAACCTGCATTAGCAGCACATTGTTTCCAGCAGACCTCCAAAAGCAAGACCCAAACATTGACGTGGTGCTTGCTGCAACTCCTTCATCAGGACCACGAATGGTCAGCGTCCAGACAGGTGTTACTTGGAACTCAAACTCAGAGTCATTGGGCTGCCAGGCAGTTTACGCAACAGCATTGTCCCGTTCGGGAACTTGCTGGGTTGCTCGCTTGACCGTAGAGGGCAAGTACCTAGTGACTGGTGGAGTTTCGCCAATCATTGTCAAGTCTGACAAGAACACAGCTGCTTTGGGCCAGGTAGAACTTACTGGCGCTGCCTTAAACGGCAAGGCATACGCATCATTCAAACCGACATCCTCTGGCGCTGACGGCGCAACCCAAGCAGTCTCGAAC
>Ga0194048_10000714_pt1 | contig 16195 bp, 13 predicted proteins | sample JunL225m_MetaG_FD_161685 | JGI IMG/M metagenome (GOLD analysis project Ga0194048, IMG submission 161685) | Anoxic zone freshwater microbial communities from boreal shield lake in IISD Experimental Lakes Area, Ontario, Canada - Jun2016-L222-5m | ecosystem: Environmental > Aquatic > Freshwater >...
GTCGCGCCAAAGCCGTTATAGTAGGAAATACCCAGGATGTATTGTGCTTTGGCAACCCCTTGGTCAGCGGCCTTGCGCATCCACTTCACCGCCTCGATCAGGTCCTTGGTCGCGCCAAAGCCGTTATGGTAGCAAATACCCAGGTTGTATTGTGCATTGGCAACCCCTTGGTCAGCGGCCTTGCGCATCCACTTCACCGCCTCGACCTGATCCTTAGCCACGCCAAAGCCGTTGAAGTAGGAATTACCAAGATTGGATTGGGCTAATGGGTCGCCTTGGTCGGCGGCCTTACGCCACCACTTCACCGCCTCGATCAGGTCCTTGGTCGCGCCAAAGCCGTTATAGTAGCAAATACCCAGGTTGTATTGTGCATTGGCAACCCCTTGGTCAGCGGCCTTACGCCACCACTTCACCGCCTCGACCTGATCCTTAGCCACGCCTTTTCCTTTGTCGTAACAAAGCCCAAGGTTGTATTGGGCTTCTCGAACACCTTTTTCGGCCAGCACCTTCTCCGCCTCAAACGCCTTCACTTCCTTGGGACTCATCCCAGCGTGCGCCGATGAAAGGGCCAACAAGCCAATGATTGCGGTAATCAACCAAGGCCCCAGGGTGCGCGGTTTCATAATACATAACTATAACACACTTCCGGCGCTAGCGAGCATCGTTAATCCTGATGAAGGCTATCAGGCGAGGAGCAGCCTACCGCTACGCAGGCAAGCCAGAGGCGGCCGGCCTCCGATTGAGTGGAGCTGAGGCTATCCGCTGAGGAGCCTTGGCACGTGCGAACTCCAACGAACCGGCTTCGCCAGGAGCCCATAACGCTCACTGATACTTCCGCATAGAACGCGTAAAGACGGCGAGAAGCCTCGCCGCCGGCGGATCATGGGCGGCCACGGCTTTGATCTGGACTTCGCTCGCTACAAGGAGTCCGCCCCCGCGCTTCCGTTCCTCCCTCAACCAAGCCTGGACCTGTGGATGAGTGAGCATATCGCCATCTCGGACCTCAAGGGGGATTGATTCCGCTGGGATATTGATCAGCCCCTTGCCGAAATCTTCCGTAAAATCCCGGACCACGGAGCACCAGGACAGGGCCGCCACTACCGCGGGCACCTCGTTCGCGGTGGTCCGGCATCCCGCACAACGCAACAAGAGGTTAAGCGAGGCATGAAAAGTCCTGAACATATGCACCTGCAACGCCAGTTCGGAGAGCCGTAACCGCTGCATCCGTCTCTTTGCGTCGTCATGCATCGCCGCCAATAGTTCCGTCACATCTGCCGTCGCAACGTCAGCTTCGGACGCAGGTAAACGTTGCAGCGACTCATAGAAAGAGGCGCCCAGGCAATCCAGCACCCCGGCCTCCGCCAACAAACCCGCCTGCCAATGGGTTTTTATCCGTTCCGCTAAACTATCCAAATCCTCCGAACAGGCACGGTCGCCGTCCATATAGTCGTCGAACAACTGGAGGAACGCATAACCCATACGCGCCGGTCGCGACCTCTGCCAATCCGTCAATGCCCGGCCGTACACCGCCCCGAAGACTAGTAGATATCGAGGATGCCGCAGGCCGAAGCGCAAACACTCTCGGACGCAAAGGCCTTCCCGCCGCAGCGTGCGGAGGAAAGATCCTCCCATCGGGCGGGTGTCCGCGGTCACGATCGCCATGGAATCACGCTGCGAAACATCGGGCACGGTCAAGCGGCCGACGGGTCAGTCGGATTTAGGCAAAGGCCGAGGGCCTCGCCACATGCTCAGGTAAATCCGGAGAAAAGAGGGTCGATGCTCCTCTGGATCCACATACTTCCCGAGCTGACTCCAAGGCACCTCGGGATGCTGGTGATGCGCCTTGTGGTGGTGGTAGTTCAGAAAGATCCAGCGCACCACCGGATTGACATGGAGGTTCCAAGCCCCTTCCCGCACATCCAGCTCGGACCAGGCGTGGTCGGCATACTGCAACGAACTCCAGTTCACTGCAAAGGCCGCATAGCAAAGCAGCCAGCCCCACCAAGTGACTCCGAACAGCAACACCACAGACACCTGCAAGGCTATCGTGAAGAGGATTTCCAGCCGGATCTTGCCGACGGGCGCATCGTCAAACCCCGCGAACATCGAGTTCGCACCGGTCTGCTGGGCGATTCGGGAATCTTGGTCGCGGAGAAACTTCAGGCGAAACGCCCCTGGCCAGAAAAGGTAGATGACCATGCCGAGCGGCGAGGCCAACCAATACAAGCCAGTCAGGATGGCATACCACTGGGCACGCTTCAGGAACTTATTATCCTCCGGACGGAGGTAGTCGAACTGCTCGACTTCGGTCCGGTTGTTCCGGTGATGCCGTAGATGGAAGATACGCTGAAACGTGAGCGCCGTTGGGAAAAAGGCGGCGGCGATACGGCCACCCCACTCGTTCACCCGCCGGTTAGGGTGGAAGATCTGGTGGACGGATTCATGTAACAGCGAGAAAACCGTGTTGTTCATGAACGAGAACGCCAATACCGCCCCAGCGAGCACCCACCCGTTAGCCGGATGGGATGCCAGATACAGCAGGCCGACGTTGCCCAGCACCGCACCGGCGAGCAGCGCCAGGTTCAGTCTCGCTGGAATGGCGATCTTTACGGCTGGCGAGCTCACGCCTCGCTTAGGCCTTGGTGGCGGCGGCTGTACGGCGGCTGCGGCGACCGATCAGCAGGCCAGCTAACAAGCCGGCAATCCCTGCGATGCCGACGCCCTTGTAAATCCAGCCCTTGAGGGCATCGACCACCGGGTTATCAAAGATGGAGGGACCGAACTGGAATGCGATGACCGTCCAGGCACCGTCTTTCCGGGCCATGGTCGCCGTCCAGCGGCAATTCACGATGAACTCCGCACCGTCCGTGAAGTTGTAGGTCCCTTTGGCCGTGCCGCGATTAATGGCGATATCTGGCGAAAGCAGTATGCTGAGGTGGTCTGCTTCGAACTCATGCTGCACCTTGGCAATGGCGTGGTCCTTGTTGATCATATGCCGGTTGAAGTATTCCAAGATGCCCTGCTTACCGCGGGCACTCTGGCCATTCATCGCCGTCAACAAGCAATCCGGGTGCACGAACTTGAGTAAAGCCTCCATGTCCTCTACCTTGCCCGAAGCGCCGACCTTATTGAAGGCCGCTTGGCTGGCGATGCGCATGGCAATGAGTTCTTCATGCGCCTGGCGTTCCGCGGGCGGTAAAGCCGCCAGGACCGCGACCGGCGTCGATGACGTCGGCGCCTGAGCGTTGGCGTCGGCAGCCAACAAGGATGCCATCAAGACCAACAGTGCAGAGTATTTCATCCCCCCAGCCGTATCCACTGCTGGCCCGTTGTCACTATATTAAAAATTTGATGAGTATCGATATTTTCGATACTCTATTCGAGATTATCGATGGTCGCGCGTTCGGGCTTAATGCTATACTTTTGCCGCGCAGGCCCCACCCTGAACAGATCACCAACCCTACCCCGTGCCTTCACCCTACCAGCTGCCCTCTTTTCGCGACCCACGGTGGCTCTTCGCTGGTCTGCTGACATCCTACGCAGTCATCGGCAGCATGCTCCTAGGCATCAATCGGGATTTGTGGCAAATCCTACTGACCGTCTCGGTTAGCATGACCCTGGATCTGAGTTTAGCCTGGCTCCTCCGCGGTGAGCGGATCTTCCCGCTCAGTGCCTACATTACCGGGCTCGGCCTCTCGCTCCTCATTAACTACCCGCACGACTACTATCTACTTGGCCTACCCGTCTTCTTTGCCATCGCCTCCAAATACGTGTTCACCTTCCAAGGACGCCACGTCTTCAATCCTGCGCTCTTCGGCGTCTTGTCCGCCTTATGGCTGGGCGGCGGCCAGTTCGCAACATCCCCGCCTTATCAATGGGGCGCCCATCCCTGGTGGGCGGCCGCCTTCCTTGGCGTGGCGGCGGTGTTCTGTTTCGTCGGCAAAATCCAACGCACCCCACTCATCGTCACGTTCCTGCTCTCCTTCACCCTCCTCACTCTGGTCCGAGCATGGTTCATGCGCTGGCACCTGCCACCGGAAACCCTGATCACAGGGACCTTGATTTCCCCCGCCTTCTTCCTTTTCGCATTCTACATGGTCACCGACCCGAAGACTTCGCCGGCTTCGCCACGGGCGCAAGTACTCTGGGCAGCATCCATCGCGGTCCTCGATTTCCTACTCCACCTCAACTCCTCGCTCGCGACAATTTTCATCGCCCTGTTCACCGTCACCTTGGTGAGTTGGGCATGGCGACACCTCCGCCAAATTCGACAAGCAGGTTGGGTTGTGCTGCGCCCTCCCACGATATGGCTTAAATCAACTGCCGTGCTCGCCATACTTGGAGTAAGCGGCTGGCTCGTCTACACCAACGTCCTTCATGCCCGAGTAATCGGTCCTGCACCTAGCTTCACCCTTGTGAAAGTCGCACCCCCAGAGGAAGTGCGTCTCGGGCAGACCCTCAAGGAGGTCGATTCACGCGTGGCCCATGTCGCCAAGTGGGTCTTATCCGTCGGTTCCGCCGTGGCCGTAGGGGATTACGACGGCGATGGCTTGCAGGATTTCTTCGTCACTAATCCATTGATGGAACCTTCGTTCCGAAACGCACTTTACCACAACGAAGGAGGGATGAAGTTTACACGCATCCCCCTGCCTGCTCTCGCCCAGGTCAGCCAGCACCCCGAAAAGTTCGGACTCATCTCCTGCGCCTTATTCGTAGACTTTGATAACTCCGGCCGACAATCGCTCTTGCTGACTAGTGGCTGGGGTAAGGTGTTCCTTCTGAAAAATACCGTGAACGCCCGAGGTGAAGTCGTCTTCCATGATGTGACCGCCCAAAGCGGAATTGATGAATACACCGTCAGCATCGCCGCAACCATGGCAGACTTCTCGCATACTGGTAAGTTAGACCTGTTCATCGGCAATGCCATGTCCCCCACTCTGCCAGACTACACCGCGCCGACCCAGTTCAACATTTTCCGCCTGCCGGCACCGGCATTCCCGGGTGATCGACGCATGTTCCACTTCATGCACTCGACTTGGCACAATGCCGAGAACGGCGGACTCAATGCATTCTATCGCAACGATGGTGGAGGACACTTTACCAAACAAGATGTGCGTAAAATCGGCCTGCCTGAAACACATTGGACCATGGCGGTAGGCGTGGCGGACTTCAACCGTGATGGCTGGCCCGACCTTTATTGCGCCAGTGATTACGGCCCAGATGACATCTACCTCAACGATGGCGGCAAAGGGTTCAAACGACAGGCGGGAACTTTCAGTGGCAGCGTCGGCCGTGACACCTACAAAGGGATGAACGTTTCGATCGGCGACTTGGATAATCGCGGCGAGCTCGATGTGTACGTCTCCAACGTGCACGCCCCTTTGCAGGCAGAAGGTAGCCTAGCTTGGCATATCGATGCCCGAGGCAACTGGCATGATCACGCCAGCCGACGACGGATCATCAATGAACAGCGTTTTGGCTGGGGCGCCGCCATGGGGGACCTCAATCTCGATGGCCACCTCGACCTCATTCAAGTAAACGGCATGGTGGACGACAGTGCTGACAAGGTATTTCCAGAGAAGCGCGACTACTGGTATCGGGCCTCACAGGTGATGCGGGCCGGACCTGACGTACATAGCTACGCGGATCGCTGGCCAGATCTCCGCGGCTACGATATCTGGGGCCATCAGCTTAACCGCGTCTACCTCTCCGACGGTAGCTCTCCTGCCCAGTTCAGGGATGTGGCCAATCTTGTCGGAGTCACTGAAAAGAGCAATAGCCGGGCCGTTGCGCTGGTGGACCTCGACAATGACGGGCACCTGGACGCCATCGTCGTCCATCAATTTGCCGGGCCCGACATCCTTCATAACTTGCCGACGAAGGGAACCGCCCGGCATTGGGTGGGCTTCCAATTAGTCGGCGACGGCCGAGAGGTGAACACCGATGCGGTCGGGGCTACCGTCCAACTTCGCGACGCCGCTGGCAACCAGCGTCGGGATGTGTCCCTGACCTCTGGCTTTTCTGCCCAGAGCGACCGCCGGCTCCACTTTGGATTGGCCGACAGCTCTGCCTCCGTCGCCATCGAAATCCTCTGGCCCAACGGCAAGAAGCAACGCCTGGAAAACATCCTGCCCGATAAGTATCACCGGATTCCTTACCCCCTCAAATAGCTTCATGTCCCTTCAAAACGAATGGTACATCGCTTGCGAATCGCACCGCCTAAAAGCCACGCCCCTGGCGGTACGACGCTTCTCCACCGACTACGTCTTATGGCGCGATGCGGAGGGGGTCGCCCATGCCGCCGTGGATCGCTGTGCCCACCGCAACGCCCCTCTGTCCAAGGGCTTCGTGGAAGCCGGCTGCCTCGTCTGCCCCTACCATGGCTGGAAGTATGACGGCGCCGGCGAATGCCGACATATCCCATCCCTGGCGGAAGGTCGCCCGATTCCTACCGCCGCCCGGTTGCTTACCCGCTCCGTCTGCGAACAGGATGGCTATATCTGGCTATGCCCCGGCGAGGCCCCTGCGCGCCCCCCCCGTGCCTTCCTTCATTGTAATGCAGCGGGATGGACGACCTTCCGGATGCGGACCCTCTTCGATTCCAACGTCGAAGCATGCCTCGAAAATTTCCTCGATTGCCCGCACACTGCCACAGTCCACCGCGGCTGGTTCCGCAATCCCGACCCCCGCGAGATGGACGCTGTCGTTCGCAAGCGATCGGACTCCGTGGAAGTGACTTTCGAAAACGAGCCCACCACGCATAGCCTCATCTCCCGGCTGTTCTACCCAAAGCACTGCCAGCTCCGCCATACGGATCAGTTTCTCATGCCCAACCTAAGCCGCGTCGACTATCGCTTCGACGAACGGCATCACTTCATCATCACCTCCCAAGCTTCTCCGGTGGACGAGTGGACGACCGAAGTCTACACGGTCATCACTTTCTGCTATGGCCGGATCGGTTGGCTGGTGCGACTGGCGTTCGAGCCCATGAGTCGACACATCATCCAGCAGGACGTGGATATTCTTAAGTTGCAGGGAGCGAACCTGCGTCGTTTTGGCGGCCCGGATTACACCCATGCAGAAACCGACCTGATCGCCCTCCATATGCAATCGCTGCGCCGTCGGGCCGAACGCGGCGAAACGCCCAGTGGCGAGGTGACTGAAAAGCGCATCCGCCTCCGCTTCTGATGCGCCCCTCGGACCGTCAGCGGTGGTTAATGCTAACTGTGCTCGCGCTCCTACTCGCGCTCTGCCTTAGCTTCGGCTGGTGGCAGAATACACATGGCTCACTCGGCGGTAAAATCTCTTGGGAGAAGTCGCTTTGGATCTTCACGGCATTGACGTTTTTCTACCTGCTGCCTGCTTGGCTCTGGCTTGATCGCTCCGTCGATGCGGCGACACGAAAGTTTGCTGGCATCTTTCTCGTCGGCTTCATCCTCCGTGCGCTCGTGGAATTACCTCTGCTCATCTTCACCCTGGCATGGCGTTGCTGGCATGGCATCTCGCATGACGTGCTGATGCTTGGAGTGGTGCTCGTGGCCCTGCCGAAGCTGCCATCCGGACCGGGCCGGAATTTCGCCAGACTGCTGGTCGTCGTGCTATTCTGCGAAATCTTGAATGCCTGGATGTTCGGCTTCACCGGTAGCCCTGAGACTGGGATTTACTTCGCGGACGACTCCAGCCGCTTCGCCCTCATTAATCAGATTACCCGCTGGGAGCTGCTCGCCTGCCTCACCGGACTGACCCTCTGGCTCCGCAGTTACTTCACCACGTCCCGCCCATGACGCTCCACCATCGTATCGTCGCACCTTCAGATCTCAGCGGGCCCCAGCACGAGCAGATGTACCTCTTATTCGCGGCGCACTACGCACAAGTCTCCCGGCAAGGCTTTGAAAGAGATCTTGCAAGTAAGACGTGGGTGATCCTCCTGCTCGATGAACTGGAGGTAATCCGCGGCTTCTCCACCCAGGAAACTTATCTTTTTACGCTCGGTGGCCGCGACCAACACATCCTGTTCTCTGGCGATACCATTATCGAGCCGGCCTGCTGGGGCTCCCAAGAACTCGTGCGCGGTTGGTGCACTGTAGCCGCCCGCCTACTTTCCGCCGCCGGCGACACCCCTTGCTACTGGTTCCTAATTTCCAAAGGTTATCGTACTTATTTATACCTTCCGCTATTCTTCCTCAGGTATCACCCCCATCATCAAGGAATCGGCGCCGAGCTCAAACCGCTGCTCGACGCGGTAGCTAAAGCAAAATTCACCGACGCCTATGATTCCGTCAGCGGCCTGATTCGCTTCGGGGAGGCTCACGGGCAACTCGCGGAAACCCTGGCAGAAATTCCGTCCAAGCGCGAGGACGATCCCGCCGTCAGTTTCTTCCTCCTGCGCAATCCAGACTTCGCGCAGGGCGTCGAGCTGGCTTGCCTAGCCCCCATCACGCTGGCCAACACCCACCGTATCGGGCGCGCCCTGCTCACCCATGCCACGCTTCGTTGCCATGCTCCGGCTTAAGGCCGCATTGGCTAACCGCGTCTGGCGCCGACTGTGCGAACCCGCGCGGCGCCGCTTCCAACAGTCCTTGGCGAATCCAGCCGCAGCGCAGTCGGCGGTACTCCAACGCATCCTGCGTCGCCACAGCCAGTCCGCCTATGGTCGGCATTTCGGGTTAAATCGCGACACGGACTACGCGCGCTTCAGCCAGACCGTGCCCATTGCCAACTACGCAGACCTCGAACCTTACATCGAGCGAGCGAAGCAAGGTGAGCACGACGTCTTATGCCGCGGGCCCATCCGCGCATTTGAACTTACCAGCGGAACAACTTCCGGTGCCAAATGGATTCCGTTCACCGATGACCTGCGCGGGGAATTTCAGGAAGCTGTCCGGGCTTGGATGGGTGACCTCTATCAACGCCATCCCGATCTCGCCGACGGCCGTGCGTGGTGGGTCATCAGTCAGTTGCCGCCCGAAGCTTCGGTCACGGCCGGAGGTATCCCCGTCGGGCTAGCCAACGATGACGCTTACTTAGGTTGGTGGGAACGGAAGTTCGCTTCGTGGCTACGTGTCGCCCATACGACCGATCTGGCCACCGCCGCCCAGGAACTACGCACCGCCCAGGACCTCCGACTCATCTCCGTCTGGAATCCCAGTTACCTCGCCTTACTTCTCGAACAGCTGTCGCCTGCCGCCACGCGGACACTCTGGCCTAACCTTAGAATCATCAGCGGATGGGCTGACGCCGGCGCCGGCCCCGATGCGGAAGCGATTCGACATCTGTTCCCAGACGTCACTTTCCAGCCCAAAGGTCTGCTCGCCACCGAGGGCGTGATAACCATCCCCTGGGGGGCGGAGTCAGCCCACTCCCTACCCGCCCTGCACTCTCACTTCCTGGAATTCCAACATTGCCAGACACGAGCAATCTGCCGCGTCCATGAAGTCAGAACAGACAATGACTATGAAGTCATCCTGACCACCAGCGGGGGCCTTTGGCGCTATCGACTCCAGGACGTGGTGCGTGTGACCGGCTGGGAAAAAATGACCCCGCGATTACGCTTCCTGGGCCGAGCCGATGGCGGTTGCGACCTACGCGGGGAAAAACTTGATCCGATATTCGTCCAGAGTGCGCTCAAGTCACTCACCTCGGACTTCGCGATGCTAGCTCCGTCTGGGAGCTCCCAGACTCCAGGGTACGTGCTATTCACCAGCGACCCTGAAGTCGAAGCCGCCCCCCTTGAGGTCGCGCTCCGTGCGAACCCTTACTATGCGCACGCCTTAGCGGTCGGTCAGCTAGCCCCCGTCCGAGTCTTTCATGTTACGGACGCTTTACCCACGCGCCGATATCTCGAACGCTGTATCCATCTCGGACAACGGAGCGGCACCGTCAAACCGGCCGTTCTTCACCCCTGCACTGGTTGGGAAAACTGGTTCTGCGGAAAATTTCGAAGCCAACCGTGAACCCATCACGATTCCAAGCCACGCCGGCTAACAGCCAGGACGATCAGGCCTTACGCGCCATTCTCGCCCAGACGCCCCTGCCCGGAGCCCTGAGCGTTACCCTCGAGCGCGAGCCATCCTTCTTCGCAGGCAGTCCGGATGCCTTGCGCCATGACGTGGTGGCCGTGCGCGACACCGATCAGACCATTGCCGGCCTAGGCTCCCGTTGCGAACGCGCCGCATGGTTCCAAGGCCAAGCCTCAACCATCGCCTATCTCGGGGATTTACGCGTCGTCCCGCAATGCCGCCCCTGGGCTGGTCGCATCCTAATTGAAGGCTATCGTTATTTCGAAAAACTTGAAAAAGTTCGGCCGACCACGGCAACTTATACCGCGATTTTCGAAAGCAACACCCCGGCGCGGCGCGCCCTGAGCGGCGGTCGGGCGGGCTTGCCGCACTACCTTGACCTAGGCCTTCTGCATTGTCCCGCCCTACTGGTGCATCCTTGGGCACGCAGCCCGAAATCCACACGCTTCACATGCCGGGTCGCGACAGAGGCGGATTATCCGGCGTTGGCGAATTTTCTCAACGCCGCGTTGCGTCCACGTGACCTCGCACCCGTCCATTCCGCCGAAGATTTTATCGCCGGAAAAAGATGGCCGGGACTGAAATCAGAAGACTTCATCATGGCGTGGGAAGGAGGTAAATTAGTTGGCTGCATCGCACTCTGGGACCTGCGTACCTTTCGGCAGATCCGCGTACAAAACTACCGTGGGTGGCTTCGTTACGCGCGGCCGATTGTTTCAAGACTCATGACGCTACTGGGGTGGCCAAGCCTGACGCCGCCAGGCGCTTTAGTTCCAGCCGCTTTTGCAAGTTTTTGGGCAACAGCGAACGATGATATCGAGCTCGGGAAATTACTGCTGAGGCACGCCCGCCATGCTGCCGCCCGAAGAGGAATCAGCCTGATGTTTACCTGCCTCCATGAAAGGGATCCACTCCTCCCATCCTTACGTGGCTGGCTGGCCATACCCACGGAGGGTAGACTTTACGAAGTATCCTTCGATGGGCAGTCACGATTAACGGGTGAGTGCCCTCCTCACGTGGAGGCAGCCCTACTTTAGCTAAGAACGCAGCGCACGTCGCCGGCCGTAACTCCATACGCCTAACGCCAAAATATAGCCCGTGACTACATCCAAAACGTGGTGTTGGTGGAGCAGCAAAGTGGAAGCGGCGATAAGTAGCCCCCACGAACGGAGCGCCCACCTACCGCGCGGTCCCAAATGGAGCGCATAGTGCTCCACACACAGCGTCGACAAGGCCACATGCAGGGAGGGAACGAGATTATGATCGAGATTTAACGTATCCGCCAAACCGAAGAGCGGCCCCCAGCCGCCAAGTGGTCCCGGAGCGGGATAAGCAAGATTCGCAGGCAAAAGCAGGAAGCCCAACCCCGCCAGCAGGATGATCACGACCGAGTGGACAGCGAGCGCATCGATTTCCCGCTTCGTTCGCAGAACCCAAGGTGCCAGCGGAAAAAGCACGGCATAGGCCGAGATATAGATAAGCGTGAATCCTGGCAGGAAAGGGATGCGCCGCTCCCACTCCATCGCAATACTCACTCGGGCAATGCGATGCTCGGTGATCCACTCCGTCGCACCATAGATTAAACCGAAGCACAGTGCCACCCCAAGAATACGCCCCAGAGCGTGCCTCAGCTGCACGGAGTTCGGCCAGGCGAGGAAGGGAGACTTAACCAAAGGCTTCATGTGCAAAAGGTCACCAGCCTCACCGCAAGGCCTATCCTGAGGCACGCGCGGGACGCTTTCGCGGTACGGACTGAATGGAGTGAGGGCATCGAGTTTGAGCCCTACGCAGAAACTGCCTTCAGGCTTCATCCTGTATGTGAAGAAGGGCGAGCGGGACAACCTCCATCACCTCACCGTGCCGGAAAAATTACTCATCCACGACAGCTATATTATGGGTTAAAACCTTGGCAGTCCTGCGGCATCGGATAGGTTTTCTAGATGAATCATTCTAGTAAAATCGGAGACGAAGGCCGCCGCGCCCCGATGACCGGAGTCGAAGAACTTCCCCAGGCTCCGCCCGCCGCGGCCTTTGTCCAATATCCCGCTTCATGGTACCCCTTTTGTCACGTCGACGAACTCCGCACCAAGCCCGTCAGCAAACGTATCCTTGGACGTGATCTGGTCGCTTTCCGCACGGCAAGTGGTAAGCTTTCGGTGATCAACGCGCGCTGTTCCCACCTCGGAGCCAACCTCGGTTGCGGACATGTCATCGGCGAATCCCTGCAATGCCCGTTCCATAATTGGAAATACGGCGCCGATGGCCGCTGCACCCACGTTCCCGGAGCGACCAAGATTCCGGATTTCGCCCGCCAGGATGCATATCCCGCCGTCGATCGACATGGCTACGTGTTTTTCTTCAACGGGCCCGAGGCCCTCTTCCCGCTCCCCTTCTTCTTCGACGAGCAAGCCGAAGACTACACTGGAGGGCAGCTCTTTAGCTTCGATTCCGACTGTCCGTGGTATGTGACCTCCGCTCACGCCTGCGACATCCAGCATTTTGAGGCCGTCCATGATCGCCGCCTCCTCGCTAAACCGGTCATCGATTGCCCCGCCCCATTCGCCATGCGCAATCGGTACCACGCCGAATTAATCGGGGACACCTTACTGGACCGAACGCTTCGTCTCCTCGCCGGACCAGAAGTCAAAATCACCATCACTACTTGGGGCGGCACGATGGCGCTGATCTCGGGCGACTTCAGTCGGGCGCATAGCCGCTTCCTCATCTCTTCACAGCCCTTGGAGAACGGGAACACCTTGTGCGTAGGCATCGTCTTCACCCGGACCCACCGTAACCTCATCGGCCGACTGCTATGGGATCCGGCCATCCTCTTCGTGCGCCGAATCTTCACCCACGGCTACCTCAAGGATGAAGCCAGCCGCCTCCGCCAAACCTGCTACAACCCCGCCGGCCTCATCGCCCCCGACCGACCAATGATCGAGTATTACCAATGGCTCGCTGGCCTGAGCCAAGGGGCGGCGCAATACGCCCCCACGCCGCCACCGTCCAGGTAGTCGGGCGCCGCCGATACCACTGTAGCGCAAACTGGCGGGCCACGAAATCCCGCCAGCGGCGAGTTATTTCCCCGCGTTTCCTGGGGGCCGGACGGAAGGCTCTGCCTGGAGTTCCTGCAACCGCTTGATGCCAGCCGCAACCTGATCGGGCGTCATCGTCTTGGCAAGATCACTCAATCGGTCGCCGGCGGCGCGTAGCGTAGTCGCCGCCAGCGCATAGTAGGCATACGCCTCCACCGGATTGATAGACACCCCCTTGCCGGTGGCATAACAATAACCCAAGGCATACTGGGACTTAACATAACCTTGGGCCGCCGCCTTCCGCGTCCATTCGAAAGCGAGTACAAGATCCACCGGTACTCCCGACCCTTCGTAGTAATATCCCGCCAGATTAGACTGGGCGACAGCATCCCCATGTTCAGCCAAGGTCTTAGTTTCAGTGAATTCCCTAACCTGTTCAACGTTCTTGAGGCTCGCCCGGGCCAAGCCTTTACCTTGTTCATCCATCTCCACAGGCACTGCTCGATTAAAATTTAACGTCACGCTCAAGAAATTTACGCCAAGTGTGCCATTAGCTACTCTAGCGGAAATTTGAGCTTGAATTTGTTCCGCCCGAACGCGCCCAGCCTCAATCTGCGCGGGGGGCATTTTGGAGTGTAAATCTTTCAGATGGTCACGGGCTTCCACAGTTGAAACACCCGCTAGCTGCAAGCAGGCACTAGCCTCGATTCTATCGATCGCCGCACCATTCCCTGACGCTAAACATATCCCGAGTTTTTCCAAGGCGCTCAAGTCGCCATTGTCCGCCGCCATGCGGTACCATTTCACCGCCTCGACCGGATCTTTCACGACCCCGTCTTTACCCATGAGGTAATTATCTCCCAACTTAACCTGGGCGACTGCATAGCCATGCTCAGCGCCCCGGCGATACCAGCGAAGCGACTCCGGAATATCCTGTTTAACGAATTTACCATCGTGGTAACATACGCCCATGGCCGTTTCAGCTTCGCCAAACCCTTGGTCGGCGGAACGACGCATCCACTTCAAGCCCTCGACCTCATCCTTCGGCGTTCCTAGTCCTGCAGAATAAAATAACCCCATTTTACATTGAGCGTCCGCATCGCCCTGCTCCGCCGCCTTGCGATACCAGCGTAGGGCCTCCGCCAGATCCTTGGAGCCAGCCAGCCCCGCCACATAACAAGCACCGAGATTTCGTTGCGCGCGGCTATACCCTTGTTCCGCTGACAGCAGGAGAAGCACCAACGCTTTGGCGGGAGCCTTTTCAACTCCTACGCCCAATAAATAACGCGAGCCAAGACTTTCTTGGGCATGCGGGTCACCATGATCCGCAGCCATTTTCAACCAGCGTAAGGACTCAGCCTCATCTTTCACCACCCCTGTTCCGCTTTGGTAACAAGCGCTGAGGTTATTCTCCGCCCGGGGATCACCCTGACTCGCAGCCTTGCGCCACCAAGAGACAGCTTGCCCGAAATCCACCCCAACGCCCACACCGTCATGATAGCATAATCCAAGATCCACTTGTGCCTCTGCATGGCCTTGTTCAGCCGCCTTACGATACCAAGCGAGCCCATGAGTCATGTCCTTTACCACTCCAAGTCCACGATGATAACAGATGCCAAGGAAATACTGAGCCTCCGCCCACCCTTGCTCGGCTGACTTGCGAATCCACCCTACCGCTTGAGTCACATCCTTAGTTTCGCCTTGGCCGTAGAATAACATATTGCCCAAATAGTATCCACCGGCAGGGCTACCGAGCTCGGCAGCCTTGCGAAACCATTTCATGGCCTCGACATCATCTTTCGGCACGCCGGTACCGTTCACATAAAAACGCCCAAGATTGCAGAGGGCGCCGTCGTCCCCTTGTTCGGCGGCCTTACGAGTCCATCGCACGGCTGCGTCCATATCCTTCGCCGCGCCCTCACCGTTGGCATAACAAAACCCAAGATTACGTTGGGCTTCGGCATCTCCTTGTTCAGCGGCCTTCAGTAACCAGCTGACGCCTTGTGCGGGATCTTTGGGGATGCCCCAGCCCTTGAGGTAACAAGCGCCGAGCATGCCCTGCCCACGACTGTCGCCCTGTTCGGCCGCTTTGCGGAACCAGACCACTGCCTGTGCCGCGCCTTTCGGCAGGCTTAGATCATCCATCTTGAAAACCTTTCCGTAGTTGGCGGGATTCTGCTCCGACATCAGGTAATCCATACCGACGTTAACCTGTGCCTTGGCCAAACCCTGCTCGGCCGCCTTGCGGGTCCACTTGACGCTCTCAGCCATATCTCGGGGCACGCCGAGGCCATTAGCATAATGTACCCCGAGAGCGTTCTGCGCCAGAGGGTTGCCTTGTTCGGCCGATCGCCGGCACCAGACCGCAGCTTGGGTATAATCTGTCGAGACCCCGGTGCCTTCTCGAAAACAAATTGCCAGCTCAATCTGCGCGGCCGCGTCGCCCGTGTCGGCCTTCACCTTCAATGCCACAAAGGCCTGCACCTCCGCCGGAGACATTCCCGCAAAGGTCAGCGTGGGCATCAACGTAAGCAGCCCTAACAGAATAGCTGATAACCAAGACCCCGGGGTGCGCGGTTTCATAATACACAACTATAACACACTTCCGGCGCTAGCTTGCATCGATAATCCTGATGCAGGGTATCAGGTGGCGATTGAATGGAGAACAACTTAGGACAGCACGTGGTGCTGTCCCTACCTCGCAGGTGCTTGGGCCTTCTGCTCCGCCATCCGCAGGTTAATCTTTTGCTGGAGTTGCTCGGCGTGGGCCCGGATTATCGCCCGAATAATAACTACGCTCGGTGCATCCGGTGACGGAAACCATCAGCAGGCAGAATCCTCCACTTCGGCAGGCATTTCGGAGAGGGTTCATATCCACCCAGTATAACAGGTAAGTACGAGCCGCGGGCATCGTTAATTATGATACGAGTTATCTACTGATATGATGAGGCGGGCAGTTTTATGATTGAACTTTCTTGCCTCGGGCCAAGCCGGCGTGAGTTTGGTCTCACCCCACCTACCCATCCCATGCGTCACCCTACCCTGAGCCCTTCCACCCGTTTGAGCGCCCTGCTCTGCTCCCTGGCCATGTCCTGCGTCGCCAGCCTATCGGGCGCGGCCGAGCTCCCCGTGAAGACGGGC